>Ga0194138_10000387_pt1 | contig 21113 bp, 17 predicted proteins | sample TARM_MetaG_T2_14_FD_134022 | JGI IMG/M metagenome (GOLD analysis project Ga0194138, IMG submission 134022) | Freshwater microbial communities from Pennsylvania, USA, analyzing microbe dynamics in response to fracking - TARM_MetaG_T2_14 (version 2) | ecosystem: Environmental > Aquatic >...
GGATGCGCGGCAGAACACGCCAGCAGCGCATCCAGCAGCGCTCCGTCAAGCGCCGGCAAATCGCAGGGCAACACCAGCAGATGACTGCCACGGCAGGCGCGCAGGCCGGCAAGCATCCCCGCCATAGGACCCGGGTAGTCCGGCAGCGGGTCGCCAACCAATTGATCCGCCCACTGCGCATAGATTGCCTGGTTGCGATTGCAACTGATCAGCAACTGCCCGACTCGGGGTCGCAGCAGACCTGCCAGCCGTGCACTGACCACCTCGCCGCGCCAGTGCATCAACCCCTTGTCGCGTCCACCCAGACGGCTGCCCTGACCGCCTGCCAGCAATAGTCCGCTGACTGGCGCAAAAGAGGTATTCGACATGGCTGATCTCCGGCGTTACAAGGGGTCTGTGTTATAACACCGCCTGACGTTTTCACCAAAAGGAGCCTTGCCATGGCCCACAACAGCAGCGAATTCATCCCGCTGAACATTGCCGTGCTTACCGTAAGCGACAGCCGCACCCTGGACACTGACAGCTCAGGGCAGTATCTGGTTGAGGCACTGGGCAACGCCGGCCACCAGTTGGTTGACCGCCAGCTGCAGGCCGATGACATCTACCGCCTGCGTGCCAGCGTATCCGGCTGGATCGCCGATCCACAGGTACAGGTAGTGCTGGTCACCGGCGGCACCGGCTTTACCGGCCGCGACAGCACACCTGAAGCACTGGCGCCGTTGTTCGACAAACAGGTCGACGGCTTTGGCGAATTGTTCCGCCAGCTGTCGGTGCAGGATATCGGCACCTCGGCCCTTCAGTCTCGCGCCCTCGCCGGCCTGGCCAATCGTACGCTGATCGTCTGTATGCCCGGCTCCACCGGCGCCTGCCGCACCGCTTGGGAATACATACTGGCCGAGCAACTGGACAGCCGTACCGGCCCTTGCAACTTTGTCCAGCATGTCACCGTCAACGCCCCTGTCTGCGGTACCCGCTCATGAGCCTGCTACCGGTAGAACAGGCCCTGCAGCAGGTGCTGCAACACGCCGCCGAACAACCCGCGCTGACCAGCGAACGCGTTACGCTGGCCGAAGCCCTCGGCCGGGTACTGGCGAATCCGGTGATTTCCGCGCATGACGTGCCCCCCTGGGACAACAGCGCCATGGATGGCTATGCCCTGAACAGCAGCGACCTGCCACAGGCCCTGCAACATGGCCTGCCGGTCAGCCAGCGGATCACCGCTGGCATGGCCCCCCAGCCGCTGCAGCCCGGCACCTGTGCGCGGATATTTACCGGCGCACCGATTCCCGCTGGCGCCGACACCGTCGAGATGCAGGAAAATGTCGAGCTACTCGAGTGCGGCCTGGCAAAACTGGCCAAACCACTGAAGGCTGGCGCCAATGTGCGGCCACAGGGTCAAGACATTCGCTTGGGCGACCAACTGTTTGCTGGCGGTGCGCGTTTGCGTGCCCAGGACCTGGGCGTGATTGCTTCGGCCGGGGTTGCCGAAGTCAACTGCGTGCGCCGCTTGCGGGTAGCCGTGGTTTCCACCGGCGACGAACTGGTGGAGCCCGGCCTGCCCCTGGCTGCCGGACAGATCTACAACAGCAACCGCTATACCCTGCAGGGCCTGCTGCAGGGCCTGGATGTCGAGATCAGCGATGCCGGCATCCTGCCCGACGAGCCCGAGCAGACCCGCCGTGAGCTGCTGCGACTGGCAGCAAATGCCGACCTGATCATCAGCTCCGGCGGCGTATCGGTCGGCGAAGCCGACTTCCTCGGCCAGATCCTGCGTGAACAGGGCCAGCTGACGCTGTGGAAACTGGCGATCAAACCGGGAAAACCCTTCACCTTGGCACGGGTTGGCGAGACGCCGGTGATCGGCCTGCCGGGCAATCCGGCTGCGGTACTGGTGACCTTCCTGCTGCTGGTCCGGCCCTGGTTGTTGCGCCGCCAGGGCGTTCAGGACTGCGCGCCACTGAGCCTGCCGGTAGCGTCCGGCTTTGCCTGGGAGCGTGCCGGCAACCGCGATGAATACCTGCGTGCACGCCTGGAAAAGGGGCGACTGGTGCTGGCCGGCAACCAGAGCTCCGGGGTGCTCAGCAGCGCCAGCGCCGCCAGCGGGCTATTGCTGATTCCGGCCGGCAAAACAGTCGAACCGGGAGATTTGCTGGCGTTTCTGCCGTTCAGCGGAATACTGGACTGACCAGCGCAACAGCGCTGCCGGCACCTGCCATCAGCAGGTGCCGGCAGCCGCTTCAGTCAGCCCGTGCGCGCTCGCGCAAAAACTCGACCACCGCCGTCTGATCGCCGCTGAATACCACCCGCTCCTCCTTGCCGGAACGCTGGTAGGCATACATCGGGTCGTAATACTGCTCCAGCAGGGCGGCAATCCAGTACCTATGCCCGTCCACCTCACCGCTGCGCTGCTGCTCTATGAGCGCCTCACGCATCAGTTGCTCAAGCTGCTGGTGGCGCTCGCCACCCAGGCGCTTGCGGATGCGCAGCAGACTGCCCAGCAGATGCTCGGAGAGCGCCGCAAAGCTGGCTTCGGGGTTCTGCGGGTAGAGCACAGCAAACTCCGCCTGCATATCCACCACATAGTCGCCAAGGATGCGCGCCACGCGATTCTCGAAGCTATCCTCCAGCCACACCAGCGGTGCCTGCTGCATAACACGGAACAGTTCGATCGGCACGGAACAACTGCCGACGATGCGCCCCTCATCCTCCAGCACCAGTTGCCGGCAACCGGCCTCCAGCCGCCGCAAGGCTTCAATCGCCAAACGGTTCTCGAAGTCAATCTGCCCGGGTTGCGGGGTGGCGTGCCGGCCAAAGCTGGAGCCGCGATGGTGGGCGTGCCCTTCCAGGTCCAGACTGTTATCGAGGGCGCTGATCACCTCGGTCTTGCCGGTACCGGTCAGACCCGCCACCAGGGTCAGCGGACAGTCGGCCACGGCCTGATCGAGGGTATCGATAAGGAAACGCCGCATTGCCTTGTAGCCACCGATCACCCGCGGATACTGCACCCCGGCGTCCTGCAGCCACTGCTGCACTATCTGCGAACGCAGCCCACCACGAAAACAATACAGGTAACCGTCCGGGTTGGCCTCGGCAAAGGCCTTCCAGGCTTCAATACGCGCCGCCTTCAGCTTGCCGCAGACCAGTCGATGACCGAGTTCGATGGCTGCCTGCTGGCCCTGCTCCTTGTAGCAGGTGCCAACCTTCTGCCGTTCACCGTCATTCATCAGCGGGTAATTGAGCGCGCCGGGGAAGGCGCCCTTGGCAAACTCGATGGGTGCGCGCACGTCCATCAGCGGCAAAGCCTGCAGAAACAGCCGACGGTAGTCCGCGCTATTGTCACGCATCAGAGCACCTCGACCCAGTGACCGGGCACCGGCTCCAGACATTCGCCAATCGCCGCCAGCTGCAGTCCCAGTTCGGCGGACAGCGTATGGAACTCCGCCTCGGCCTCCGCTGCCACCGCCACCAGCAAACCGCCGCTGGTTTGCGGGTCGCACAGCAGGTTGCGCCAGTGTTCAGGCATGGCAGCCACCTTGTCGCCATAGCTGGCAAAGTTGCGGCCACTGCCACCCGGCACACAACCCTGCGCCAGGTAATGCTCGACACTGGCGATACGCGGCACCGCCGACTCATTGATGCGCGCCAGCACGCCCGAGCCCTCGGCCATCTCCACCAGATGCCCGAGCAGGCCAAAGCCGGTCACATCGGTCATCGCCTGCACCCCCGGCAACCGGGCGAAGCACGCACCGGCACTGTTCAGCTGGCACATCAGATCACGCGCCACCCCGGCATCCTCAGGGCGCAGCTTCTTTTGTTTCTCGGCGGTGGTGAGAATGCCGATACCCAGTGGCTTGGTCAGGTACAGGCGGGCACCGGGGCGAGCGGTATCATTGCGTTTGAGGTGCTGGCGCTGTACCTGCCCGGTCACCGCCAGCCCGAAGATCGGTTCGGGTGCATCGATCGAATGACCACCGGCCAGCGGCATGCCTGCCAGACTGCAGACGCTGCGGGCACCGGCAATCACCTCGCCGGCCAGCGCCGCCGGCAGCAGGTTGACCGGCCAGCCGAGGATGGCGATGGCCATCAGCGGTGTACCGCCCATGGCGTAGATATCGCTGATCGCATTGGTCGCGGCAATCCGCCCAAAATCAAAGGGATCGTCAACGATCGGCATAAAGAAATCGGTGGTACTGACAATACCGGTCTGCTCATCCAGGCCGAAGACGGCGGCATCATCACGGCTGGCATTGCCCACCCAAAGGCGCTCGAAGGTTGGCCCCGGTGCGCCTACTGAAAGAATCTCGTCCAGCACCCGCGGCGCTATCTTGCAACCACAGCCGGCACCGTGGCTGTACTCGGTCAGTCGAATCGGCTCGCTCACGCGGCAGGCTCCTGTGCTGAAAAAACCGCCATTCTAGCAGCGCTGAGCCAACGGCGGCATCAATGCCCGTCGCGCTCAAAGCGATCCAGCCGATCACTGGCCACCTGCCGGCCCAACTCGATCAGTTCCGGTGCCCGGTAAAACTCAAAAAACCGGCACAGCCGCTTGGGTATGTCGATCACCAGATCCGGCGGATAGCCGGCAATCTTGTACTGGGTCAGTGACGCCTGCATGGCCTCGAAGGACATATTGACCAGTTCAAGCAGGCTACCAGGACCGGCATTCGCATCATCCTCACGGGACTCCCGTACCACGCCTTTGGTCTTGGCCTTGTCTAACGGCGCCGCCGGCAACGCGTCAGGAAAATGTTCCAGCGCCTCGGGCCGAATCTCCACATCGCTCTCCCGCCCGGCCAGCCAGTTGCGCAGCCGGAAGCTCTCCAGCCATTGTTCCCACTGCTGGCGGATCGGCGCCGGCCGCTCGATAACCGGCAAACGGTAGCCATTGGTGTGTAACGAGTTCAGGTTGACCGCAATGATCAGATCGCAATGCGCCGACACCACAGGCACTATCGGCAAGGGGTTGAGCAAGCCACCGTCCACTAGCACCCGGTCGCCCTGATGCACCGGGGCAAACAGGCTGGGGATAGCCGCAGAGGCACGCATCGCCTGCTGCAGGCTGCCCTGCTGGAACCAGATTTCCTGCTGGTTGACCAGATCGGTGGCCACCGCCGTAAAGGCGATCGGCAGGTCCTCTATCTGCACATCACCCAGCATGTCACCGATGCGCCCGAACACCCGTTCGCCACGGATAGCCCCCAGACTGCCGAAACCGAAATCCAGCAGTTTGAGCACATCCAGATAATCCAGTCCGCGCACCCAGTCCCGGTATTCGTCCAGCTTGCCGGCGGCGAAAAGCCCGCCTATCACTGCACCCATCGAGCAGCCGGCCACGCATTCGATCCGATAGCCGCGCCGGACCACTTCTTCGATCACCCCGATATGCGCATAGCCCCGCGCACCGCCACTGCCCAGCACCAGCGCTACCGTCTGCCCCATGCTCTGACCTCGACTATAATTGACGCCCCTGCTGGCTGATCGCATCATAGCGCAGCCGGCAGCTCAGACCAGTCTGCCGTCGCGCCATTTGACAATAACAGGGTGCCCCGTGATCCGACTGCTCCGCCGCCTGCCACGCAAACTCGTATTATTGCTGCTGACCATTTCCTTGAGTGTGGTCGGCTACTGGCAATGGTCACTGCAAAGCGCCGCAGCACAACGCAGTGGCAGCCTGAGCCTGACCGGGCTGAAGCAACCGGTTAATGTCTATTACGATGCCTGGGGCGTACCGCACATTGATGCAGCCAACGATCTGGATGCAATGCGCACGCTGGGTTATCTGCATGCCCAGGACCGCCTGTTCCAGATGGACATGCTACGCCGCGTCGGCAACGGACGGCTCGCCGAACTGCTGGGTCAGGAAGCCTTTGCCACGGACAGGTTTTTTCGCACACTGGGCATAGCCCGCCACGCGCGCCAGTATGCCGAGCAACTGAAGACCCGCCAGGACCAGCCGCAAGTCAAGTCGTTACTGGCCTATCAGGACGGTATCAACCAGTACATCGACAGTGGCAAACGCCCCCTTGAATACCGCCTGCTGATGCGACGTCCGCAAGCCTTCACCCCGGAAGACATCATCGGCATCATCGGCTACATGGCTTACAGCTTTGCCGAAGGCTTCAAGACAGATGCTCTGCTGGATCATGTGCATGGCACGCTGGGCGAACGCCATCTGCGCGACCTGGTGCCCGGCTGGCCCGACGAACTGCCCCCACGCCTGCAGCCTGCAACAGGCAATGATCCTGAGCTGTCGAGCGAACAGCAGGCCAGTCTGCTGACACCGCTGCTGCAACAACTGGCCGATATCCAGAAAAACCTGCCAGTTGGGCAATTCATGGGCAGCAATGCCTGGGTGATCTCGGCCGAGCGCAGCGCCAGCGGTGCGCCGCTACTGGCCAACGACCCGCATATAGGTTTCTCGGTACCGGCTGTCTGGCACGAAGCACATATACGCACGCCGGAGCATGATGTTTATGGACACTTCGTTCCCGGATTGCCGTTCCCGCTGCTGGGCCATACCCGACAGCATGCCTGGGGACTGACCATGCTGATGAATGATGATACGGATTTCTACCGCGAACGCAGCAACCCGGAAAATCCCGAGCAGGTATGGGCCGTAGACCGCTGGCAAAACCTGCGGATACACGAGGAAGTCATTCGTGTGCGCGGCCAGGAAGATCGACTGGTACGTGTACGCCATTCACGACACGGCCCGATAATCAACGACTTGCCGGGCAATCTGCAGACCGGTGTCGAACGCCAACCGGTCAGTCTGCATTGGGGCTTCACCGCAGCCGAGAATGATATCCTGGGCACGCTGTATGCGCTCGGCAAGGCCAGCGGCCTGCAGGAAGTCGAGCAGGCTGCTGCATTGCATGGCGCCCCGGGCCTGAATCTGGTTTATGCCGACACCCAGGGCAACATTGCGATGTGGGCCATGGGCAAGCTCAAACCCCAGAGCAGTCGCAACCGCTTCCGTCTGCTCAATGGCGGCAGTGGCCGCGATGATTTCACCGGTTATCAGCCGTTTTCTGCCAACCCGCGCATTATCAATCCGCGCTCGGGGATTATTTACAGTGCCAACCACCCCTACCCAGGCAGCGGCAACCGCCGCCTGCTGGAGGGCTACTATGCCCCGAGCGAGCGTGCCGAGCGTCTTGCCGAATTGCTTGAGGGGCGCGAGCAACTGGAACTGTCCGACATCAAGAGCTTCCAATTGGATAACCAGCGTCCGCAAGCGCTGGCGATGGTTGCCGAGGCTTTGCCGATACTGCGCGATGAACTGCTGCGCAGCGACCTGCGCGCGCCTGCCATGCAGGCGGCAAGACATTTGCAGCTGTGGGACGGGCGCTTCAGCGCTGAGAGTATCGGCGCCACCCTGTTCCAGCGCTGGCAGGACTATCTGATGGAAGCGCTGTTTGCCGACGAACTGGGGCGACAGTACGAATTTTTCCGCGACACCATGATGGCTGAAAAGAGCCTCAACAGACTGTTCTGGAAGCCTGCCTCGCCCTGGTGGGACAACCGCCGACAACCCATGCTGGACGGACGCCAGGCAGCCATTGAGCAGGCCTGGATTCGCACTATCGAATCCCTGGTTGATCAATTCGGTATTGACCCGCAGGACTGGCAATGGCGACATGTCGCCAGCTTGCGCCATGAGCATCCGCTTACCGGAAAAATACCCTTTACCGGCAGCTTCAGTACCGAACCAGTGGCGGTAAACGGTGGTCGGGAAAGCATCAATAACATGTATCACGGGCTGGGCGGACCGCACTACGCCATCAAACTGGGCCCTTCGACCCGCCGGCTGATCGATCTGGCAGACCTGAACGGTACACTGGGGATCAACCCGCTGGGACAATCCGGCAACCCGAAAGACAATCACTTCAGCGATCAGGCAGCCCTGTTCAACGAGGGACGCTATCGCACACAGCTGTTTGACTGGCAGTCAATCGAGGCGCTACCCGATCGACTGCAAGTGAAGCCGCGCAAGCGCCGCTGAATACTCACAGCCGCGTAATGCGAATACCTGACGCCGGATCCGGCTGGCCGATATCCAGCCGTTGTGCATGGATGCCTCCTGCCTGTAACGCATTGATCAGGGCAGGCGCACCTGCACCGTCAATCCGTACGCGCACACGCACATCGCTGCGCAACATGCGTACCAGAACATCCACCCAGGGCTGCGCCGCCTGCTCGACAGCATTCTCCAGCACCACCTCAGGCAACTCCAGCACACCATCGGCCTGCAACAACTTCAACAGGGTCGCCGGCGTTGGCAGAATATCTTCCTCCACCGGTGTCTCTGGAACAAATTCATCAGCGTGCAGATAGACACGACGGTTGCCGCGGGTAATCGAGTAAATCGCAACAAATCGCTGGGGCTGTTCATCCAGACGCAACGCCAGATAGGCCTGATTGTCCTCAGGGCCGTACAGCCGCGAGAAGTTCAGTACCTGATTGGCCCACAGGCTGCTGCTGCCGCATTCACGACCCTCACAGAAAAACAGTACACGATGAGGCCGTTCGAGCAATTGTCCCTTGGCCTGGCGAAAGGCCTCGTCGGCGGTATGACCATCAGGAATTTGCCAGGTACGCCGCAGCAGGTCACCCGCTGCGCGAACCTCACGCTCGGCACGCAACTGATTGTTGATCCGGCGGATGCTGCCGATGACCACGCCATGATCAGCGTTGTCAGCCGCCACCTGCTGTACCAGTTCTGCCCGTGGAAAGGCTTGCAGAACAGGCTCTGCCGACGCGACAAACGGCAGCAGAACAAACACGCCGACCACCGTGCTACGGGTCAAAGCACTGAGATTGCGAAGGTGCATCCAGACTCCTTGCTCGCTGGCGGTCATGCAATTACCGCCGATTGGATTAACTGCACGGTGCCCAGCGTTTGATCACAGGTCAAGCCAAAGCCCGATAAAAACTGTCAAGAATCGTTGCCACCTCAGGTGCAGCCTGTTCCAGGTGAAGGTGATGACCTCCTTCCAGACGGTGCTGCTGGATATGCTCGAACCGCACTATCTGCTCCAGCACGTGGGGATGTCGGTGCATTACCCCTTGATTGGCCAGAATCAGGCAGGCTGGCGAACGGATTGCCTCAATGAAGGCAGCCGCATGACTGTTGGTGAAACGCAAGGGCGACGGCAGCATCAACTGCGGATCGGTTCGCCAGGTCCAGCCGCCATGTGCCGGCATCAGTCCCCGTTCGACCAGTAATGAGGCGGCATCCCGACTGATCGGTGTGGTCCCTCCCAATACCCGTGCACTGACCGCTTTCTCGACACTGTCGTAAACCGGTTTGCGCTTCTCGCCTGCGGCCAGGCTGGCCTCGAAGAAGCGGGCCATATTGCGCGGCGCATCCTCGGCTTCCGAGGTAAAGGGCAGCAGGCCGTCAATCATCGCCGCGGCCGTAATACGCTCCGGAACACTGCCAGCAATAATGCCGGTGATGATGGCCCCCATTGAATGCCCAAGCAGAGCAAAGCGCTGCCAACCCAACTCCTCCGCCACCTGCAATACCGTCGCTGCCTGCTGCCAAAGACTGTAGCCTCCAGCAGGAAGGTGCCCGGACAACCCGTGTCCGGGCAGGTCCAGCGCCACCAGATGCACGTTCTCCAGCAAGGGCGCAATCCGGTCAAAACTGCCTGCATTGTCCAGCCAGCCGTGCAGGGCGATCAACGGCAGACCCTGCGGGTCCCCCCAGGCCTTGCCTGCCACTTCAATCGACGGCAAGGTGAAACGAACCTCATGACAGCTTGTCTGCATGCCTCTCTCTCTCTTCAGCAATACAACTGATTCAACTACTCTGACGGTTGCTGCCAGACCACTTCCCGTCCGCTGACCGCCCACAGCGGCAGCATGTCACGATAGGTTGCCTCGACACGGTGTCGACGCAGCTTGCGCGTGGGGGTAATAAATCCGGGGAGGGCCTGCCAGTCATCAACAATCACGATCAGACATGCCAGACGCTGGTGCCGCCCCAACTGCGCATTGACTGTCGCCAGCAGCTCGCGCAGGCTCGATTCAAGCTTGGCGCTTCTGTCACCTTCTGACTCTCTGGCCAGCTGCAGTAATGCCAGCGGCTGCGGCAACCCCTCACCCAGCACACAGGCCTGCGCAACCTGTGGATGTTCGCGCAGACGCACTTCAATATCCGCCGGCAGCACAAAGTGTCCCTTGCTGGTCTTGAAACGCTCGCTCAATCGACCGGCAAGGCGCAGAAAGCCCTCATTATCGATGTCAGCCAGATCACCGGTATGCAGAAAACCTTCGGCATCCAACGCCTCGGCCGTTGTACTGTCATCCTTGTAATAACCGAGCATGTTGGCCTTGCTGCGAACCAGCAACTGGCCTTCGGAGTCCAGACGGCATTCCACGCCCGGATTGGGCAAGCCGATTCGCCCCTTGCGCGGCTTGCGCGGCCGTCCCAGATGCGAATAACCGCAGTTCTCGGTCATGCCATAGACCTCGCTGGTCAATATGCCGATTCGGCGATACCAGTCGAGCAGACGCTCCGGTACCACGCCACCACCACACACCAGATAGCGCAGACTGTCAAAACCCAACTCGCGGCGGATGCGACGGGCCAACAGGGCTCCGTACCAGGGCATGCGCAGCAACAATCCAAGCAGGTGCTGTGGCACTTGCTCCTCGACACCCTGACGCATGCGCTCCAGCACATGCGGCACAGTCATAAGCACTGTAGGCTTCGCGCGCCGAATATCTCGTCTGAAAAACGTGCGTCCCCGGCAGAAATACAAGGAGCCGCCCGCCATCAACATGCATATCTCGGTGGACTGTCGTTCGGCAACGTGAGCCAGCGGCATATGGCAAAAAGCCCGGTCATGCTGGTCAACGCCCAGCAGGCGAATGGCATTCAGTGCAGAAAAGGCCATCGCCGAAAAACTCAGCATCACGCCCTTGGGTGTGCCGGTTGTGCCCGAGGTATACAAAATACTCGCAAGGCTTTCCGGATCCGGTCGAGGACTCTCTTTCAGCGGCTCGCAGCTGGCCATTACCGTATCCCAACCCAGCAGGGACGGTTCTTCAGGCGCTCCGGGAAGGCCGATCAGTGAGAGTTGCGAGGGGATTCCGTCACGTACTGACGCCCAGTTCCGGGTTGGCCCCAGAAAAAGCAGGCGCAAATCGGCGTGTTCGATTACATCACCGAGAGACTCCGCGGTTTGGCCCTGAAACAGCGGTACTGACACATGACCGGCCATCCACACCGCCAGATCAGCCATGATCCAGTGGGCACAGTTGACCGAGAGAATTCCTACATGGCTGCCCGCAGGCAGCTGCATACCGCGCAGCCAGGCGGCCATTCGCCGCACCTGATCACCGACCTGGCGCCAGCTGTACTCGACAACCTGGTCATCCTCAAGAGGTTGCACCAGCAAGACCTGTTCCGGCTGCTGCTGCTCGTGCAGATAAAAGGACTCAAGCACCGATTCGGGTGCAGGCACATGACGATCGGTCATGGGCTTCCTCGTTTTATTGTTGTTTGGATGATATTCCACAAAACCACCCTTCAGGGTCTTGACTATCCCACGCACAAGGCCAGCCAACAAGTGGGCAATATCAAGGATGCGCGCCGCCTCTCATTCCGGCCAGTCAAGCCCCAGCAAGCGCGCCGCACCGCTCGCCGGCAACTCGCAGTCAAGACTGGCCAGGGCCGCTGTAGGCATCGGATAGCGACCGCGGCGGTTACCCTCGATCAACAGACTGATCAGAAGACCTGAGAGCGGCTGATGGCTGACCAGCAACGTATCCTGCGCCTCGAGTGCACACAGCTGAAGCAGCACGGCATCGGGATCAGTGTCCGGCGTCAACCAGTCAACCTGCTGGGCCGGTGGCAACCCCGGCAGAGCCTCCTGCAACACCTGGACTGTCTGTCGGGTGCGCAGATAAGGACTGCACAACAGCCGCTGCGGGAGCATTTCAGCGAACCTGCCAGCCATGGCGCGAACTTCCTCACGCCCTGCAGCACTCAGTCGCCTGTCAGCATCCCGCTCGGCACGCAACTCGGCGGCGCCATGGCGCATTACCCACAAACGCATCAGTTGGCCGGCGGGCGCGGCAGGCGAACAGAACGCTGTCCGCATGACCCCGGCCATTCGACAAAAGGCCAGGGCTTGACGGCTTCTGCGCTGGTCAGAAAGGCTGCAATCTGTCGGACGTAGTGCCCGAGCGCCTGTCCCCAGCGCGCCAGACAGGGATGATCTTCGGCATAGAGCACGCGCCAGAACAATTGCGCCAGAACGGTCAGCAGCAACAACACCTCGGCCACCTGCCAGGCCAGCACAAACAGCAACATCCAACCCAGACGTATCCAGAAATCAGCCGACCCCAGACTGCGCAGCGGATTCATTTGTCTTCTCCTCGGTTCCATTCACCGGCAAACCACAATGCCGCAAACTCGACATCATGCTTCTGTTCGCCACCCATCAGGGCTCCGACCACCCTGTCCAGCGGCAACTGCTCGAAAAGTATGGCGTGCAGACCATTGACCAGAGGCATGTACACACCCTCCTCCTCGGCTTTCTGGCGCAACACCTTGAGTGTATTGACGCCCTCGGCCACCTGCCCCAGACGAGCAACGCTCTCTTCCAGAGACAAGCCCTGACCCAGGGCATGGCCTACCTGATAGTTACGTGACAGGGGTGACATACAGGTGACGATCAGATCACCCACCCCGGCAAGACCAAGGAAAGTCAGCGGATTGGCACCCATATGAACAGCAAACCGGGTCATTTCGGCCAGCGCACGGGTAATCAGCATGCTGCGGGTGTTTTCCCCCATGCCCATGGCCGCCGCCATCCCCGAAATAATCGCATAGACGTTTTTCAGTGCGCCGCCCAGCTCAACCCCGTAATGATCCTGACTGGCATACACACGCAAGGTACGGCTGCCCAGTACCTGCTGCACCTCACGGCACAGTTGATCGTCTGCACTGGCGACCACCGTAGCGGTCAGCGCTCCGGCAGCCATCTCGCGCGCCAGATTGGGACCTGACAATACAGCAACACGTGCCGTCGGCACTTCCTCGGCGACAATCTCGCTCATCATCAGAAAACCCGGCTGCTCGATACCCTTGGTGGTGCTGACGATGCCCTTACCGGCCAACAGCGGAGCCGCTTCGCGCAGCACACTGCGAAAGGCGCCGCTGGGGATAGCCAGAAAAACCAGACTGGCGCTTGCAAGCACCTGCTGCAGGTCAGTTTCTACCTGCAGGCGTGGATCCAGCTGAATGTCCGGCAGATAACGGCTGTTCTGCCGCGTCTCACGAATAGTCGCAGCCAGCCCGGCATCACGCATCCACAGGGTCACATCAATGCCGTTGGCTGCCATCAGGCCGCCCAGCGTGGTCCCGAAACTACCACCACCCAGCACTGCCACCGTTGGCTTGTCACTCATGCAAACTCCTCGCAAACATCCAGTTCATGACCCGGGCGGCGCTGCCGCAGCCTTGCCCGAGTATAGGCCGGCGCGAGAATAACAGTGAAAAGCGACTGGAAAAACCATGGACTGCGGGTAATATGAAGCCATTACAACCAAGGCCGTCCGCCATCATGCCAATCCACAAGAACCTTCCTGTATTTCTGGGAGCATGGTTGCTCAGCGCCGTTCCATTGGACGGTCTGGCGCTCGACAACCTGCTGATTGACCAACCTCAGCTACCCGATATCCTCACAGCCAGCCGCTTGCGCCAGTCCGCCGCGGAAGTTCCCGGCAGCATGACGCTGATCGACCGGGAACTGATCCGCGCCTCAGGCGCGCGCGACATTCCCGAAATCCTCCGTCTGGTGCCCGGCATGATGGTCGGCCAGCGACGCGGCAACCAGTTCAATGTCAATTACCATGGCACCAGCATTACCGAGGCCAGACGCCTGCAAGTGCTGATTGACGGCCGTTCGGTATACCGTCCGGGACTGGCCACGGTGGACTGGGCAGAGATTCCGCTGGCTATCGAGGACATTGATCACATCGAGGTATTTCGTGGCCCGAATACCGCCGCCTATGGCGCCAACGCATTTCTTGGCGTTGTCAATATTGTCACCCGCCACCCACGCGAGGACATTGGCACCCGCCTGAAAGTGGTAAAGGGCAAGCGCGGTGTCAACGACTGGTATGCCAGCCAGTCATTCAGCACCGCCAACAGCCAGACACGCCTGAGTCTCTCTGGCATCGAGGATGATGGTTTTGACACCTTCGGCAGCACACTTGGCTTTCGTCAATTTGAACCCGACCAGGATTACCGAGACGGTCGTCGTGGCAGCCGCTTCAACCTGCGCAGTGCTATTCAGTTGAACGCCAGCCAAAGTATCGACTGGCAAGTCGCCGCCAGCGAAATGACCCGGCAAAGCTACTACGACTACGAACCCTTCCTGCAGCCAGTAACTCCGGCGCTGGGCAGTTATGACAGCAACATCACCCAGTACGCACCAAAATCCGACTACCGAAACCGCGACTATGCGGTCCAGTTGCGCTGGAACAACGACCTGAGTTCAGATCACAACCTGCAGGTACTGGCCTATGCCCAGCATATGGAGCGACTGAGGGACTGGCGGGTCTGCGACAGCCCGCTGGTCTTCTCGCCGGAACTGCAACAGCTGGCGGGCATGACCTCACTGGGGGCGCGCAGGGTTTCCCGCTGGCTGCGCACTCCACGCATCTGGAACGGGTTGACTTTACCTGAATACATGGAAGGCAGCATGAGAGGCACCTACCTGCCCGAACATGGGGAGCAGGCATTGCAGGTCGAGCAACAACGCCTGGCCCTGCTCGACAGCGAAATGGCCTGCTGGGACATCAACCAGAACCTGCGTGAAAGCAGCTACCACCTTGAAGTCCAGGACACCCTGCGAATCAGTGAGCAACTGCGCATGGTCAATGGCGCCAGTGTGCGTGAAGACCGGGTCAACTCCCAAACCTATTTTGGTGGCGTTCTCAACAACCGGATCTACCAGTTGTTCAGCAACATCGAGTACCGCCCGCACCAGCGTCTGCTGCTGCAGGCCGGCGGCATGTATGAGGATGACAGACGGATTGGCGATTCCTTCTCGCCACGCCTGGCCAGCCACCTGTTCCTGGCCCCCCAGCACAGCCTGCGACTGGTTTACTCCGAGGCAGTGCGCTCACCCGACATGTTTGAAAACAACGCCACCTGGTCCTATCCGGTGAAGAACCTCAGTGGCCCGGTCAGCGGACCGCAACAGTACTATATAACCGCCACAGGCCCCGGCAATCTGGGCCAGGAACAGATGCGTTCCCGTGAGCTGGGTTACAACGGGCATTTTGCCGAGCAGGGCTTGAGCATTGACATACGCTATTTCCGCGAACAGCTGCGCGACCTGAACAGCCAGCCACTGAAAATTGAAGACTTCCTGCCTGACAACGAGTCCGAGGCCAACTTCCGCGGCTTTGAGAGCCAGATTGACTGGCGCGTGACCCGTAACGACCGGCTGCGCCTGACCCACGCACGGATCCGCTTTGATGCCACAGATCGCATGGACCAGCGACTGACGCCCAAACACTCGGGATCTGCTGCCTGGTTGCGCCAGTGGCCGGCCAACTGGCATACCAGCCTGATCTATCATGGTGCCGACAAGCTCAATGAGCGCCGCTTTGAACGGGTAGATGCCCGTATCGAAAAGCGCATGCAGGTCACCCCCGCCAGCCAACTGACACTGGCATTGAACTGGCAACAACGGCTCGACAAGCAAGGCATGACCTGGCGGGAAAACCTCTACGACAGCCCCCGCCAATACTATCTGAGTGCAGAGCTGGACTTTTGATCCAGACAAACAGGACAAGGAGTGACATGGATGTCCTTTAAGCGCCATGGACACCGCATGATGCGAGCACTACTGATACTGCTGCTGTGGGTACCGGCAGGCTGGCTGACGGCTGGCACCTTGTTGCTGTCACCGTCCCCCTCCACTCTCTCCGAGCAATTTGCCGACGCCCTGGGCCGCCAGGGACGCGCGATAACCGTCCAGTACCTGCAACAACCACCGGATACGACAGCGTTGGCCGAGGCGGATCTGGTCATTACGCTGGGGCAGGCTGCGCTGAAATGGCGGATGCAACAGGCACCGTCCACCCCTACACTGGCCATCTATCTCAATCTCGACAGCCTGCATACACTGGCACTGACCGATGCCGATCAGCGTCCGGACTGGTTGCAGCTGATGACCATCAGCCCCTTACCGGACCGCCAGCTGCAACTGGCCGCAATAGGCGTACCCCGCCTGCGCAGGCTGGGCCTGCTGTACAGCCCATCACAGGACTGGCAATTACCACTCTGGCAAGCAGCTGCCGAACGCCAGCAACTGCAACTGGTTACCCGGCGACTGGATCATCCCGCGCAACTGGCCCGCCAACTGGCTGACCTGCTACCGCGCACCGACGCCCTGATAGGCATTGAAGACTCAGCCGTCTATGCGCCGGAATTGATCAAGACCATCCTGCTGACCAGCTACAACCACAACCGTGTACTCATAGGCCCCAGTGCTCCCTACATTGCTGCCGGCAGTCTGGCCAGCACATACAGCGACCCTGAGGCCGTAGCCGCGGATGTGAGTGCGTTACTTGCGCAGGAATGGCAGCCGCGCACCCTGCATTTCCCCAGACGCTTTTCCGTGATCAGCAACCGCCAGGTAGCCCGCTCCCTGGGGCTGGACTTGCCAGCGGATGACGATTTGCAACAACGACTTGTCCAAGCGGAGATGCCCTGATGCAGCTCAAGATCAATAGTCTGCCGACCCGCTTGTTGCTGACAGCACTGGCGCCCGCCTTGCTGCTTGGCCTGCTGCTGGTCGCCTGGTTTACCCATGCACGCATAGACGATGTGCAGCGAGAACTTCAGGAAACCGGCCAACTGATCGCTGACCAGTTGGCTCCTGCAGCCGAATACGGCGTGATTACCGGCAACCGCGCCACGCTGGAAGCCCTGCTGACAGGTGCAATGCGTTCACCCCATGTGCATAGCATCGAAGTCCTCGACCGCTTTGGTCTCAGGCTTATCCGGCAGGAGAGCGAGGTGCCGGATAGTGGGCAGATACAGTTGTTCATGGCTGACATCATGCGTGAAAGCATTGTGCTGGACCGCGCCCTTTTTCTGCTCGACAGCCCCGCCAGCAACGCACAGGAACAGCAACGCTATCTGGGGCAGGTACGGGTTGGTCTCAGTCCTGCCCTGTTCCAGCAGCGTCAGCACCAGATAATGCTGACCACCCTGTTGCTGTCGGTACTGGTACTGCTGGGCGCGGCGGCTCTGGCATTCGCAATGACTCGCTCCATTTCGCAACCGCTTGGCCGCATGAGCAAGGCCGTCCAGGCACTGCGCGACGGGCGGCTGGAAACCCGTCTGGCTGTCAGCGAAAGTGACGACATGGGACAACTGATGACCAACATCAATACCCTGGCCGACAGCCTGCAAACATCCCGGCAACAAAACCAGCAAATGATCAGCGAACTCACCTCAGCCCGCGAACAGGCAGAGACGGCCAATCAGGCCAAATCGGATTTCCTCGCCATGATGAGCCACGAACTGCGCACACCGATGAATGGCGTCATGGGCATGCTGCAACTGCTGGAAACCACCGAACTGTCTGACGAACAGGACGAATATGTGAATGTCGCAGGGCAGTCCACCCAACACCTGCTGAAAGTCATCAACGACATTCTGGACTTCTCCCGTATCGAGCGCGGCGTGGTCGAACTGGAGCGCATCCCCTTCGATCTTTACGACTGCCTGCACAGCATCCCGCTGTCTTTCGAGCATGCTGCCCGACAAAAAGGACTGCTGCTGGAGGTCCAGTTGTGCGGCGACCCCCCGCACCCCCAGGTTATCGGCGACCCTACGCGGATCAGGCAGATACTGGTCAACCTGCTCGGTAACGCATTGAAATTCACAGAACAAGGCCGCATCCGCCTCGAGGCCCAATGGTCCCTCGAGGACAAACAGCGCCTGTGGCTGGAATGCCGCGTCAGTGATACCGGCATTGGCATCGACAGTGACCGTCTGGACAGCATGTTCGATCCCTTCCAGCAGGCTGACAGCAGCACATCCAGACGCTACGGCGGCACCGGCCTTGGCCTGTCCATAGCCCGCACCTTTGCCCGCCAGATGGGCGGTGAACTGCAGGCCAGCAGCCGGATCGGCCAAGGCTCAAGCTTTACCCTGAGCATGCCCCTGCCGTTGTCTGCCACAACAACACCCGAGCGCAACGGCCTGCCCGCGGGAAAGTTTCCGGACATCGAGGGCAAGTTGCTGGTCGTTGAGGATAACAACGTCAACCGGATGGTCATTGAAGGCTTGCTGGGCAGCCTGCATATCGACTGCAGCAGTGCAGAAACCGGCGAAGAGGCCCTGCAAATGCTCGAGCGTGAACCTCATCAATGGTCGCTTATCCTGATGGATCTGCAACTGCCCGGACTCAGCGGCCTGCAGACATGGAAGCGCTGTCAAAAACTCTATGCTGAACGGGGGTTGCCACCACCCGCGTGCGTAGCACTCAGTGCCGGCGCCCTGAGTCGCGATCGTGAAGACTGCGAGCGAGCCGGCATGCACGGCTACCTGAGCAAGCCGGTCAGTCGACAGGCCCTGCAGAAGGCCCTGCTGCCGCTGATGCAACGCGAGGAAAATAAACCTGACTGATTCCGGCGCATTCCGCCAATCACTTTGTCCCCTTTCAGGCTGACACTAACAGACAGCCGCGCGACACTGCTCTCAGGCCCATACAACGCACACTCACGAGACAACCAGAATGCCCGTATCCGAACTGCCAACAATCAATCTGGATACTGCTTTTATCAGCCTGCCCCAAATGATTGCCCTGCATGCCCGACACAAGGGCAGCAAACCTGCGCTGATTCAGGAAAAGCAGATCCTTGACTACAAAGAACTGGATCAACGCATGGACCAGGTCGCTGCCACCTTGCAGCAGGCCGGCCTGCAACCGGGTGACAGCATCGCCATCTGCGCCTTGAACTCGATCAACTATGCCACCCTGTTCCTGGGTGCCCTGCGCGCTGGTATTGCCGTAGCCCCGCTGGCCCCCTCATCGACACCGGCCAGCCTGCTCGGCATGCTGCGCGACTCGGCCGCACGCCTGCTGTTTGTTGACCAATCGGTAAAGCCCTCGATCGAACAGATTGCCGATCAACTGCAGTGCCCGCTGGTCGCACTGGATGACCATGCTGCGCCCGGCTTCAGCAACTGGCTCGGCGACACACCGCTCCAGCCTGTAGAAATTGACCCGCAGTGGGTGTTCAATATCATCTACTCCTCGGGCACTACCGGCGAACCCAAGGGCATTGTGCAATCGCATGCCATGCGCTGGTCACACATCCAGCGCAGTGTGCAATTCGGCTATGACGAAGACAGCACCACGCTAATCTCCACGCCCCTGTACTCCAACACCACCCTGGTATCCTTTCTGCCAACACTGGCCCTCGGCGGCACTGTGGTACTGATGGCCAAATTCGATGCAACACGCTATCTGCAGCTGGCCGCACAGCACCGCGCCACCCACACCATGCTGGTGCCCGTGCAATACCAGCGAATCATGGACCGCGAAGACTTCGCCAATTTCGACCTTGGCAATTTCAGGGTCAAGTTCTGCACCAGCGCGCCCTTCCATGCGGCGCTGAAGGCCGACATTCTGGCGCGCTGGCCGGGCGGGCTGGTGGAGTTTTACGGCATGACCGAGGGCGGTGGCTCCTGCATGCTCGCAGCGCATCTGTTCCCGAACAAGCTGCATACGGTCGGCAAACCGCTGGAAGGTCACGACATGCGGGTGATCGACGAGGATGGTCAGGAACTGCCGCACGGTGAAATTGGCGAAGTGGTCGGACATTCCCCGGCGATGATGACCGGCTATCTGAACAAGCCGGAAAAGACCGCCGAGGCCGAATGGTTCGACGCTGAAGGCAAGCGTTTCATTCGCACCGGTGACGTTGGGCGTTTTGACGATGAGGGATTCCTGACCCTGATGGACAGACGCAAGGACATGATCATCAGTGGCGGTTTCAATATCTATCCCAGTGACCTGGAGGCCGAACTGCGCCAGCACCCGGCACTGGAGGATGTCACCGTGATCGGCGTGCGCTCGCGCAGCTGGGGCGAAACACCGGTGGCCTATGCTGTGTTGCGTGCAGGCAGTAGCGAAAGCACTGAGAGCATCCTCAGCTGGTTCAATCAGCGGGTCGGCAAGACCCAGCGCTTGGCCCGCCTGCTGTTTACCGACGAACTGCCACGCAGCGCCATCGGCAAGGTGCTGAAACGCGAGCTGCGCGATGCCTTTCAGGCAGAACACGGAGAACTTGACTGATCCCGTCACCGTTACACGCCGGACATGCGTGGTGCTGTCCGGCAATCACGGGTATCCTGTGCAACCGGACAGCATGTGACTCGGCCCACTCCAACTCAGTCAGAGCACACGCAAAGCCGATTCAACCGCCCACGAAGGGATGAGCAGGAGCCTCCAATGACAAGACAAAATGCGTACGACCGGGAACAGCTGCTGGCCTGCAGCCGTGGCGAGATGTTCGGTCCCGGCAACGCACAGTTGCCCGCCCCCAACATGCTGATGATTGATCGCATCACCCACATCAGCGACACCGGCGGCAAGTTCGGCAAGGGCGAGATCGTCGCCGAGCTGGATATCAATCCGGACCTGTGGTTCTTTGGCTGTCACTTTGAAGGCGACCCGGTCATGCCCGGCTGCCTGGGCCTGGATGCCATGTGGCAGCTGGTCGGCTTTCATCTGGGTTGGCTGGGCTTTGAGGGCCGCGGCCGCGCCCTGGGTTCCGGTGAAGTAAAATTCTTTGGTCAGGTGCTGCCAACTGCAAAGAAAGTCACCTATACCATTCATATCAAGCGCACCATCAACCGCTCACTGACCCTTGGCATTGCCGATGGCAGCATGGCCGTCGATGGTCGCGAGATCTACACCGCCGAAGGGCTGCGGGTAGGTCTGTTCACTTCTACCGATAGCTTCTGAGGAAACCCGCCATGCGTCGCGTCGTAATTACCGGAATGGGCATCGTCTCCTGCCTGGGCCAGACGCTGGATGCCGTCGCCGACAGTCTGA
>Ga0194138_10000389_pt1 | contig 21103 bp, 17 predicted proteins | sample TARM_MetaG_T2_14_FD_134022 | JGI IMG/M metagenome (GOLD analysis project Ga0194138, IMG submission 134022) | Freshwater microbial communities from Pennsylvania, USA, analyzing microbe dynamics in response to fracking - TARM_MetaG_T2_14 (version 2) | ecosystem: Environmental > Aquatic >...
CAGCGGCAAGGGAAGCATCCGCATCCTGACCGAACAGGACTACCGCCACGCCTTCGCGCCGCAGGCATGAGAAGGCGGCTTGCATGTCCTCGGACCTGTGCAATAGTCCCGAGGACATGCCCCGCAACGACCGACAGGATGGGGCCAGACGACCTCGGGAGGAGACATGGGATTGTTCAACTGGCTGTTCCAGCGTGACCAACGCCAAGAGGAGCGGGAGACTGCCGACCGCTACGCATCGCCCCTGGCACACGATTGGCGCGATCTAGGCCCCATCGAGCGCCCTGTCGGGCATGGCGCGGGGGTTCAGGATGACCTGGGCAACCATCGCTCGAGGCTATCGGCGCCGCGCAGCCGTGGGCTGGGTCATGGCCCGGCCTGGGGTGTCCACAGTGCCGACCATCAGGTACCGATGATCAACCCCGCTACTGGCTTGCCGATGCTCAACCCTTCGTTCGATATCCATCACAACCATTATGGGGTCTCGGACGACATCGGCGGCATTGGCCACGGGATGGATTTCGACAGCCACGGGATGGATTTCGACAGCCAGACAGCAGGGATCAACCCCGCCAGCGGCTTGCCGATGGTCGACGACATGGTGGATATCAACAACAACATGTACGGAGTATCGGATGACATCGGCGGTGTGAGCGAGGGCATGGACAGTACCGGGGGCATGGACAGTACCGGGGGCATGGGAGGGTACGATGAGCGCTGGTGATGCCGTCAGCGAGGCCCGGGACTTTGCCCGCCGCCACCTCGCGACCCTTTCCCAGGATCTGCTCCACTGGATGTCCCGTGGGGTCCTGCCCAAGGAGTGCCGCTTTCAGGAGCTGGCCGAGCTCGTCGCCCGCTACACCGGCGAGGACGACAGCTTTCAGATGGCCGAGCTGCTGGTGACCCGCTGCAGTCTCGAAGCCAGTGCTGGCGCCGAAACGCCCCATACCCCCAGCACACAGGAACCGGCCATGGACCTCGACGTAACCCTCTTCGATGCCCCCTCGGGCTCCGTGCGTGGCACGGCCACCCTGTTCCTCGAGCTCAAGGGCAAGTCGCACAAGCTGGCGCATGCGACCCTGCTCACCGATGCGCCGGCAGACCTCTCCCTCACGGTGCCGCGCAGCGCCGCACCGGAGGATCTGCCGACGATCACCCGCGCCCTTCAGGCGTTCTCGGAGCGAGTCAGCGAGGTAGAGGCATGATCAAGGATTCCGTACGTGATCCGGCTGGCGCCCTGGCCTACCTGTGCGACTGCACCCTGGCCACGGTATGCACGCTGGCTTGCAAGAAGAGCGCCCCCCGGTACGAAACCCGCCGGCAGATCGCCATAGCACAACAGGCCATCGACTGGATGCGCCTCTACGATGTCGACTTCTCCAAGACCCGCGCCAAGGAGGTGGTCGAGCAGTATGGCGGCAGCGTCGAAGCCTGGGCCGCCTCGTTCAAGGATGAGGGGGCGCCGTCATGACGGGCGAGGATCGCCAGCGAGCCCTGGGGCAATTCCCGACGCCGGCCTGGGCCGCCGCTGCCCTGGTGCGCAGCCACCTGCACGATCTGGGCCGTCAGGACTTCGTGGTCGAGCCGTCGTGCGGCCCCGGGCGCTTCCTTCAGGCGATCCCTGACCATGTCCCGGTGCTGGGGGTGGAGCTCGATACTGAGCTGGCGGAGCAGGCCCGCGTGCTGACGGGGCGTCCGGTCATCGCCGGGGACTTCCTGGAAGTCGAGCTGCCTGAGGTGCCCACGGTGATCGTCGGCAACCCGCCATTCAAGACGGCCCTCATCGAAGCCTTTCTCGAGCGAGCCCATCGGCTGCTGGTGAACGAGGGTCGCGTCTGCTTCGTGCTGCCGGCCTTCTTCCTCCAGACGGCCCGACGGGTCATGCGCTACAGCGATCAGTGGTCCATGGCCCAGGAGATGCTGCCCCGGAACCTCTACGACGGCCTCAAGCACCCCCTGTGCTTCACCACGTTTCGCAAGGACCGGCGACGCTTGATGGTCGGGTTCGGCCTCTACGCCGAGCTGGCGTACCTCCAGGGACTCTCCAAGGACGTGCAAAAGGCTTTGAGCGAAGGGCCGGCGACCTGGAGTGCGCTGGTGACCGAGGCGCTCGAGGCGATGGGCGGGGAGGCATCGCTGCGGGCGATCTACGAATACGCCGCCGAGCGACGCCCGACCCCGAACCCGGCCTGGCGAGAGCAGATCCGCAAGGTCTGCCAGACCAAGGCGCGTCGCACCGGCCCCGGGCGCTACGCGCTCCAAGAGCGCAACCGCAACCTGTCCCTCGACCTCGCGTCCTGAATGCCGCTGTCACGACGCGTCACCACCTCCTTTTCACCGTCTTGCATGATCCCAGCTCCGGGGTAGCGTACTTAGAGACTGTCGCGAAGGTGGAAATCAACAATCCAGTGACAAGGAACCCTTCAGGCGGGTGGTGTTTCAGCCGATAATCCGCCATCAGACTTGGACAGCAGGGGCATTCAAGCCACCGCTATTCCTGTCAAGCGATGTTGTAGTGCCGCGTTAACACAAACTGAAAAAAGGGAATCTGAATGCGACCAAGGATCAATGGGAACGAGGAATGGGCAGCGTACAGGAAGTGGATCTGGTTCTTCCTGGCATTCATCGTGGCCTACATCATCATGGAGTTTGTCTTCAACGCATTGCTGCTGAATGTTTCAAGCGGATTCAGCGTTGATGACCAGGAGTTCCGTCGGGTCGAGCTCTTCGGTCGCATTCTCGCCAGCGTGGGGTGTACGATCTCTCTGTTTGGCCTCTTCAGTGCGAAACTTCGCGGCTCGCGTGCCTTTACCTTGAAAGGCGCGATGCTCACCTTTCTGCTGGCACTGGCCACGATTGGTCCCGTCTTCTACATCACATCGGAAGCAGCCATTGAACAGGGGATCATTGAAAGATCGACTGCCGAAGATCGCTACAGTGCCGTCTCCATGGATTATGCGAAACGCATCTATGCTGCCGGCTTAATGGAAAGCTTCCCCTATTATCAGGCAATGATGACCACCCCCCATCACCCGGAAGCGATGACCTACCTGGCCTCTTATCCCTTGGTTGGCGCCTTGGATGAAGACCAAAGGTCCAAGCTGCGCAACACCGGTCCTATGCAGTTGCAGGAAGGTCGGGAACTCCTTGGGCGATATACGGCACTCCATGCCATTTCACTGGGGGAGGAGTCTTTTGCGGCCTATCAAAAATATGAGCCCAAGTTGGCGGAAGCCTACGAGCAGTATTTGAAGGCCAGCAAGGAGGTGTCGTCGAAGATTGGCGGGGGCTCGGATGCTGAGTTCAACAAGGTGTGGGTTCCAGTACGTGATGAGCTGCGCAGCTCATGGGCGAAGCTTGAGCCTTATATGACCCGAGAGAGAAATTTCATCCGGCGGTATATGCGCAATGATATTGCCGGTTGGCTGTACAACTCCTATCAAAGCGCCAAAAACAGGCAATACAGCATGACGCTTGAACGGCTGGAAAGCCAGGAGTACCTCAAGCGGATCAAGCGGAGAGAGGTGTTCGGCTACAAGCTTCAAGAAACCCCCGATGGCAAAGGCAGGCGTGCCGCAATGTCCGGTTATCCCAATCCTTACGCTATCTATTGTGGTGGCGCCGGCAAAATCGGCCGCACCTGCAACCCTACCAAAGACCAACTCTTTGAGTTCGTCTGGGACTGGGCGAACTATGACATCTACCGTACCAAGAAGACCGGCTACTATCCTATCACCGTGGTGACCTACCAGGACTTCTTGAACCACCCAAAGACCGGCAAGGCAGTCCGTGAAAAGATCGCAAGCAAGGCCGGTATTTATCTGGATGCCCGCTTCGACAAGGAGTTTCGAGGCAGCGAAGCGACCACCCGGCGTTATGTCGAAAACGCCATTCAGAGGAAAGCTCTGAAGAGCTGGCGCCGAGAGTTCTCAAGGGCGATCGGCAGTTCTGTCGCCTCGCTTGAAGGCCTCGTGCCGAACATGAGCTTCCAGGAGTTCATTCAGGTCAAGGGTATCGCCAATAAAGTCAAGGAAGTGACCGGCGGGTTCTATTCAAGTGGACTTTCACTCGACATGGATGTTAAGGCGTTCTACAAGAGTGTAGTGGCGGATGTTGCCAAGCGGGAATACCACAACCTGCATGACATCTATAATCGCAAGCCGCAGGATTATGTGAAGACAAAGAACGTGATTGAGGATGGACTGAGTGCCTATCGCATGGCGGTCATCCCACCGATCGCGCTGATGATGAGCATGTTCTTCTCGCTGATCGCCCTGTTCAAGCTGCCACTGCTCGCCAATGAGCTGGTGTGCGCCTTCACCCAGGGCCGGCGCGACTATCGCAAGGTCGCCCTCGGCATTCTGGTGGCCGGCGTGGTGATCGTGCTGATGGGGCCCTTCCTCATCGCCCCTGCGGAGAGCCTGCCTACCCACCTGCAGTACGACATTGCGACCTTGGCCAAGACCTCATCGCTGTTGTCCCTGGTGATGCATTGGCTGTATGTGGTGGAGCCACTCCTGTACGGCATCGGCCAGAGCATCCTGGAGGTCACGGGATTCGATAATCTGGTGATTGTCCACCGGTCCATGTACCCCAACGTGTAGTGACCGGCGAGGGCTGCCTGATGCCAGGCTGCCCTCGCTCTCCCGCCAACCCGCTGTGGATCTTTCTGGAGCGACGCTTACCCTTCCTCGCCAGTCTTGTTGACGGCCTCGACTCAGCCTATCCCCTCGCTAGCTTTGAGGACATGAATGGCGCTGTCACGACGCGTCACCACCTTCTTTTCACCGCCTTGCATGATCCCGGTTCCGGGGTACCGTTGTCTCACCACTATCAACGAGATCACGCGAGGCCCCCGTGGAATATATCCCCGTCATTGTGTTGCTGTTCATCGGCGTTATTGCTGCCAAGAACATCAGCGACTACCTGGCGCTGCAACGGCACTACAACGCCCTGCCGACCCTCGATGAATACCGTGAAGAGTTCCCGGATTGCCAGACGCCACGCGGCATCCGCTGCTGCGAGTGCAATTCCTCCAGCATCTGGCAGCGCAAGCTGAACCGGGCCGGAAGGGCGATCTTCGAGTGCCGGCATTGCGGCACCGACCTCTATCGCCGCTGAAAGCCCGCAGTACCCACCACCATCGGCGTCACCGACCCGCCAACCGCAGGAGCCAGACCATGTCCAATCCCGAACGCAGCAAGGCCCTCGATGCCGCGCTCTCCCAGATCAACAAGCAATTCGGCAAGGGCGCCATCATGCGCCTGGGTGAAGAGCCCCGGGTTGCCATCCCCTCGGTGTCCACCGGCTCGCTCGGCCTCGACGTGGCCCTGGGGATCGGTGGCCTACCACGGGGCAGGGTGACGGAGATATTCGGGCCCGAGTCCTCGGGTAAGACCACCCTGACCCTGTCCCTGATCGCCCAGGCCCAGAAGCGGGGGATGACCTGTGCCTTCATCGATGCCGAGCATGCGCTCGACCCCGGTTACGCCGAGAAGCTCGGGGTCAATCTCGATGACCTGCTGGTCTCCCAGCCGGACAACGGCGAGCAGGCGCTCGAGATCACCGACACCCTGGTGCGTTCGGGCAGTGTCGACCTGATCGTGGTGGATTCCGTGGCCGCGCTGACCCCGCGAGCCGAGATCGAGGGGGAGATGGGGGATGCCCACGTCGGCCTCCAGGCTCGCCTGATGTCCCAGGCGCTGCGCAAGATCACCGGCAACATCAAGACCGCCAACTGCATGGTCGTCTTCATCAACCAGATCCGCATGAAGATCGGGGTGATGTTCGGCAGCCCCGAGACCACCACCGGCGGCAATGCGCTGAAGTTCTACTCCAGTGTCCGCCTGGACATCCGTCGCACCGGAGCGGTGAAGCAGGGCGAGGAGTCGATCGGCAACGAGACCCGGGTGAAGGTGGTCAAGAATAAGGTGTCGCCGCCGTTCCGTCAGGCCGAGTTCCAGATCCTCTACGGTAAGGGCATCAACCTCGCCGGCGAGATCGTCGATCTGGGCGTGAAGTGCGGCCTCGTTGACAAGGCCGGTGCCTGGTACAGCTACCAGGGCAACAAGATCGGCCAGGGCAAGGCCAACGCCTGCCAGTTCCTCGAGGAGAATCCGGCGGTCATGGACGAGATCGAGTCGGGGATTCGCGAGCAGCTGATGGCCGCCCCCGCGACGTCACGTGAGGACAGCGAGCAAACCCCCGATCCGCTGCCGGAAGAGGCGCCGCCGATGCAGCGCGACATCGTCGAGGAGTTCGAATAGCCCTTCGCATCCCGCGCACGCGGGCGACACCGGACGGTGCGCCCGCGTTGTCTCGTCACCCCATGGGTTGACATTAGATTCCGTCTATGTAAGATAACATGCTGAATTTAGCGCCTTTGTGCGCACTATTTTTGTTGAAGAGAAGCATCGCTGCCCGTTCCCATCCCCCACCTTCGCGCAACCCGGGGTAGCGATCAGAGCTAGACCAAGTCGTCCTACATCAACCCACACACCCCGTAGGAACGATCGAGCAACCGAGAGGAGATGCTCATGTCTAGCGTGTGCGCGAACACCGCCTGTAACGCCGTCCCTGGTCGCCCCCGTCTGGGAGAGCCCACCAAGAGCCGATATCGCGCCGCCCGTGCGCTGCGTCTGCTTCATCTGGTGGAAGAAGAGTGCGACAACACCTTCCTGATGGTCACTCGTGACGATGCGATGCCTGCCGTGGCGGAGGCCCAGCAGCATACCCACAGGCGATACCTGCTGGCCGCCCTGGAAGAGGAGGCCCGTTGTCTTGTCGTTGCAGCACGAAAGGGCGGCGATGGCCTCCTGTCGCGCTATGCCACCCAGCAGAAGCAGGCGCTTCACGCAGCCATCGATCTGCTCCCGCCGATCGGCCATACCGAGGCCGAGTGGATGGCCATTCGGGCTCACCTCAAGACCCCTGTGGGCCGCCCGACGGTGTCCCTGGAGAGTCGTCTGGCCAAGCAACGGATGGCCTATCGAGCCCAGCTGGAGGTCGCCAGGCGCCATGAAGCCCAGCAGGGGGAGCCGCCGGCGGAGATGGCCGACCTGATCGCGGCGGCGTACAACCCGAAGATCGGCAAGCCAGGGAAGCCCATCTGGGTGCGCCGTACCCAGGCATTGCTCAACCGGGTGAAGGAGCGAATCGCCGCGATCGAGTCCGGTGAGGCCGCCAGGGACCAGCAGGAGCATCTGCAGGCCAGGATGGCGGCCGAGGGGGTCGATGATCCAACGCAACTCAGGGGCCGGCGGTTCAGCAATCTGGAGGAGCGCCTTCCCAGCCTGCGCATGCGTCGTGACGCACTGGAGAAGAAGTTGCGACGGCCGGCTGTCGCCGACCATGGCGAGGCCAGTGATTCACGGCGCCAAGCGCCGCTGGAGCCCAAGGGCTGCCCGCGACTCCGCGAGCACCTGGATGCCCTGTTGATCGAGGTGGGGGCCCGCCATCTGGCCATCGAGACGGTGCCCACCGTGGAGATGCCCGATCTCGAGGCCCGCTACCAGGCGTTGTCCCGGGCGACCAGGCTTCTGCTGGGGGATAGAGTGGCTGGCTATCCCTGAGCTACGGCGACGTGACGGCCGATCCGCCGCACCGGGACACGGTGGCGGCGGAATCGATGTGGTGAGGTCAGTGGATACGGTTCACGACGCGGTGGCGATGCTCAGGTGGCGCCCCGCATGCCCGACCACGAACTGCTGGGCATCGGCGTCCCAGGTGAAGTAGAGGCGGTGGCGCTCATCGAGGGTGAGGTGGCTCTGCATGTCCCAGCGGCGGGAACCCTCCGCCGTCTTCTCGGTGAAGATCCGCTCATCGCGCAGCTTGGGATGCTGGTTGACGCGGTCAGACTCGACGCACGCCAGGTGCCCCGGCACCACCTCCTTGAGGCTGTAGAGGGGCTTGCCGGACGCCATGGCTTCCCAGCCTTGTTCGGCCATGGCCAGGAGCTTGCGCAGCAGGCCTGCGCCGCTCAGGGTGCTGGCTGCCTCGCTTGCCGACGCAAAGGCTGAGTCGAGGATGCGCAGGCGATCGGGATAGGTGGCCCGGGCCAGACGCAGCGCCTCCGGGGCCTGGCTTGACTGACCAAAGGCCCTCACCGCGTCCACGAGATCATCGTGGCCGTTTGCGGATGCCTGCTCAGGTTCATGGGCCTGCATCGTGGCCATGCTGGCACGCAATGCCCGGGCTTCGTCCTCTGATCGCTGAAGGGCCTCTTCGAGCTCTTGTACGCGCTGTTGCTGGCGCTCCATATCGGCCCGAGCGGTTACCGCGGCCTCGTGTTGTTCGTCAGCACCTTGCTGACCTTCGTGTGGCTTCTCATCGGACACCGGCGTCGAGAAGGGCACCAGTGACACCCTTTCCCACGGCAGCTCGTCGAGGACCAGCAACAGTGGCTCCACATTCTCGGTCAACACCGTGTCGAGCGTGGTAGCCATGGTCTGCTGGGTGTCGCTGATGCGTTTCATCCGCTCTGCCAGGGTGAGCTGGGTATCGGCCTGGATCTCGCCGAGCGCCTCCGTGAAGCGCCGAAGGTCGCGTGCCACCAGCTCCGAGGTGAGCGGCACCAGGGGCAAGGGAGAGCACAGGGAGGGCGGCAACAGGTCGGCATCCAGGTCGAAGTGCTCGGGGGCAATGGCGTCCGGCGGGCCCTCGGCATCCTCGGCCTGCTCATAGAGACAGACCTCGCCCTGTTGCAGCTGGAAGATCCAGCCCCCCAGCAGGTCGGCGTAGTAGAACAGCCGATCGACGGCGCTAACCAAGCGCTCGGGAGATGATCCGTCGTTGAAGGCGGCGAGGTCCTGAGCCAGCAGCTCCAGCCACAGCGGCGGTATGCCACTCGCCCCCAGCGCTTCCTGGGACCAGGGCGCACCGTCCGGGGTGACGCTGGCGCAGACATAGCCCATCAGTGTCTCGCGCTGTAGACGGGGGATAGCTCCCATCTGTGCCTCGCTGAGGGTATCGAGGGCATCCTGCATTCGGGCCACGCGTGATGCGGCGGAGCGCCAGTCGGCGAGCACATTGGCAGCGCTGGAGAGCCATTGCCCCTCGGCCAGCAGGGTTCGGATTGGCGCCAGGTCGGTGCCGGGCATCCAGGGCACCGCCAGCGGGTTGCCGAACAGCAGCTGGCCGCCCGGCCCCGTCATGTCGCTGATCGTCATCATCAGGTTGAACCCCGCCGGCCAGAAGTGGCGGAAATCCGAGACCAGGTGATGATCGTTGGCCAGGCTGCCAAGGGCCCACCAGGCATTGAAGGCCAGCCAGGCGCCCTCGGCATCTGCGTCCTCGCCGGCGGCATTGAGCCGTCCCAGGTGTTCAGCGAGCGGCACGATCAGGCGCAGGTATCCCTCGAAGGCGATGGTGCGCTGCGCATCGGCGCCCATGGCGATACGCGAGCGGCTGAGGGTGATCAGTTCCTGCGGGTCGTTCTCGATGCCGACATGCGCCTTCCAGCGCTCGAGGATGTCGAGTTCGATGATCCGGATCTTCTGGCCGTCGAGCCAAGCCATGACCGCTTCCTGGCGCTTGTGGTGTGCGGTCAGGAACGTGGTGAGCAGCACGAAGTCATCGACATCGCCGTAGTGGCGCAGGAACTGCTTGCGATAGGCCTTGAAGGTGGTCTGCCGGCAGGCGCCGTAGGCGGTGATGTAGTCCTTGAGAGTGTGGCCTGTCAGCGCCTTGAAGGCGGCAGCCATGGCGGTGCGACACCGCCCTTCGTCGTGGTCAGGCAGCAGTGTGACGAAGCTGAAGACGGGTAGGCTGACGGGGGGGTAGGTGGCCGCTGCCTCTTCACCGGTGATGCGCAGCTCGTCCTGGGCGTCCTGCACCACTGCCAGATTGTTCTGGAACACCTGGGCATATTCCCCTGGGTTGCCAAGCGCCTTCATGAATACCTTGTGGATCATCCTTATGCTCCCGCGGTGGTGATGGACGACTGGTGCCCGATGTCGCCGAGGGTATCGCAGACCGGTCCTTTGGCAACGGCGCGAGCTGCCCTTGGAGGGCACCTAGACGCGTTGCGTCTTGAGCGACCTGGGGTAGGGTGGGTTCGACTCCGGTGCCTGGCGGCACAGCACCCGCCCGGTGCATGGCCCGGACAGGGGGCGTCACTGCGACAGGTCGCTGAAAACCGGTCGGCGCCCATACCCATTCGTGATCAGGAAGACGAGACCACCACTATGCCCATCAGCCGCTTTAATGGTGTCGCCATCAATCATGTTGCGCTTGACGAGGGGGAGTCGGCCATCGTGTCGCGCTCAAGGGCTCAAGGTATCGACGTGACACTGAGCGTCGTGCGAGTGCGGGGGAAGGACGCCCCGGCCGAAATGGAGGCGCTGATCCATCGTTACCAGGACAACCAGACCGTATCCGTCGCTCTGGACCCCCGGGAAGTGAAAGTCCTGCACGATCAGACCGTGAAGCGGAAGGTCGTCGGCCTCATGGTGCCGCACATGGCGGAAACCCTGGCCTTGTGGGTTCGCGATGAGCTCTATAACCCCTTTGCCGATAGGCAGGTCAACCAGAAGAAGAGCGCCTAGGCACTGGCCGATGACCGGCGGGCAGCCTCGGCTGCCCCCGTATCGCAACGCCATCGAGGCTAGGCGGCGCATCACGACATCTCAACCTGCAGAGGAGGGCAGCCCATGGCAGGGCCGATCACGATCCAACGGCTGGCGCGAGGCCAGTACCAGGTGCTCAAGCATGGGCAGCATGTAGCCGATATCCGGCGCTCTACGGCTGAAGAGTTCGGGCACTGTGCCGAGATGCCGTGGGTGCTGAGTCATGCCACGGGCCGCATCGATCGCCAGGCGACCTATGAGGACGCCGTGGATGAGGCGCACAAGATTTGAACAGCAACGGGCTGTGAAAAGGCCCTCAAGGGAACGTCGACGCAGAGTGTCCTCTGGCAAGTCCTGAGATGCTGTCGACGTCACCCGAGAGGAGCTGTGCCCATGGTACGCATCGACAAGAAGTCCACCCGCCTGTACGTCCTGGACACCAACGTCCTGCTTCACGACCCCGCTGCCCTTTACCAGTTCGACGAGCACGAGGTGGTCATCCCCATGACCGTCCTTGAGGAGCTCGACAAGCACAAGAACGGCATTCGGGAGATTGCCCGCACCGCCCGCCAAGTCAGCCGCACCCTTTCTGACCTCACCAGTAACGTCGGCCTCGAGCAGATCCACCAGGGCATCCCCATCGCCCGGCAGAGCGGCCCCGACGGGTGCCTGAGGCTGCTGTGCTACCAGGATCTGCAGGGGCAGGGCACGCTTGCCGATAGCCCCGACAACCGCATCCTCGCCGAGACCTGCCGCCTGCAGGAGGAGCGTGCCGACGCCTCGGTGATTCTGGTCACCAAGGACATCAATCTGCGGGTGAAGGCCGCGGCCCTGGGGGTGCCGGTCGAGGACTACCTGACCGATCGCGCCTTCGACGACAGCGACGCGATGCTCGAAGGGGTGAAGGTCTACCCGGATGCCGGCAGCGAGCTGTGGAATGGCCTGGCCCTCAATGTTCAGGTGGAGCGTGATGAGGGGCGCGTGCTGTACCAGCTGACCGGCGAGATTCCCGCGGAGTGGCACCCCGGGATGCTGGTGGCCGACGGTGACACCGAGGCCGGGTTCGAGGCGGTGGTCCGTGCGGTCACCCGCCAACGCGCTACCCTGGAGCTGCTCAGGAACTACCGGCACGGCACCGACGTGTGGGGCGTGCATGCCCACGACTGTCGCCAGAACTTCGCCCTCAACCTGCTGATGGACGACGACATCGATCTGGTGACCATTGCCGGCAGCGCCGGTACCGGCAAGACCTTCATGACCCTCGCCGCTGCATTCGAGCAGACCCTGGACAGCAAGCGCTTCGAACGGATCGTGTTCACCCGGGCACCCATCACCATGAGCGAGGACATCGGCTTTCTTCCCGGTACCGAGGAGGAGAAGATGTCGCCCTGGATGGGGGCCTTCCACGACAACATGGACAACCTGCTGCGCAACGAGGATGGCGAGAGCAGCTGGGAGAACGGAGCCACCCGCCAGCTGCTCGGCTCCCGAGTGCAGATCCGTGCCCCGGGCTTCATGCGTGGCCGCACCCTCAACGACACCTTGCTGATCATCGACGAGGTCCAGAACTTCACACCGAAGCAGATCAAGTCGCTGATCACTCGCGCTGGGCGCAACACCAAGATCGTGTGCCTGGGTAATGTGGGCCAGATCGACACGCCCTACCTCACGGCGAACACCTGCGGCATGGCCGCAGTGGTAGAGAGCTTCCGCGACTGGCCCCATGCCGGCCATGTCACCCTGAAGAGCGTCGAGCGCTCCCGGCTGGCGCTGGCCGGTGAAGAGATGCTGTAGGGCAGGGCGGCCACCCGCACCTCCTCTCCGCTCCACCATTACGACGAGACCGCTGCCCGCCCCTTTGGCGGGCAGCATCACGTTGGCTGCGCGTTACCCCCGAAGAATTCGCAAAAGCTCCCTCAAGGGCACCTCCTGACTGCTCGGTTCACGCCAACCCTGCGACTCTTCCTGCATTGTCGGCCGGCACCTGTCCCGGTCGTGCGGTAGCCGTCCCGGAAGAAAAAGCACCGTCTTTTCCCAACCGCATTTGCTCAGGAGTGCCCATGTCTCGTTTCCCGTGTCGCGCCTCGCTGGCGCTTCTGCTGCTGGCGCCGATGCCGGCCCTGGCCAACTGGTACATCACCGGGGTCAGCAGCGAGGTCCGGGCCATGCGCTTCGCCACGCCGGAAATGGCCCAGCAATACGTGGTCGACTACCGCTCCATCGCCGAGTCGCTGACCGGTACCTACCTGAACGACAGGATTCTCGAGACGCCGTACACCGATGGCCGCCGGGAGTCCCGGGTGTGCTTCCTGTACCTGGACAACAGTGGCGGTGACTACGACCCCGCCACCTGCACCGGCGAGCCCTCCACGGTCTACGAGCGAACGGCCGAGCTGCGCCCGGATACCGGCAACATGGCGGATTCGCCGTTCCTCAACCGCGACCTGGGCCGCCCCGACGATGGCCTGTGTGTCGGCAACCCGATCCATGCCGGCACCGGCAACAAGTTCGCGGCGGCGGTGGACGTGGCCACCGCCGGCGCCGAGCCGCTGGTGTTCGAGCGGGTCTACAACAGCCAGGACGCCGAGGGCGGCATGGACCTGGGTCTGTGGCGCCATTCATTCGAGCGCCGCCTCGAGGTCGACCCCGAGCGCTACGGCGACTACATGGTGGTGCTGGTGCGCCAGGACGGCCAGCGCCTGGCGTTCTATCAGGCCGGTGACGCCTGGTTGCCCACCTGGCATTCGGGCGACCGCCTCACCCAGAGCGAGGCCGCCAGCGGCGAGCTTGAGTGGCACTACCGCCGGGCCGATGGTCAGGTAGAGACCTATGATGCCGCCGGCCAGCTGCTCACCATCGAACGGCCCAGCGGCAACGTCCTCAGCCTGAGCTACCAGGGCGACCAGCTGCAGGGCGTCGATGACAGCTTCGATCGCTCCCTGACCTTCCAGTGGGCCAGCGACCAGCTGGTGGGCGTGATCGATCCCGCCGGCGAGCTGACCCAGTACGGCTACACCGGCGAGGCCCTGACCCAGGTCACCTTCCCCGACGGCACCACCCAGCAGTACGTCTACGACGATCCCCGGGACCCCGCGCTGCTCACCGGCTGGATCGACGAACGCGGCATTCGTGTTGCCACCTGGGCCTATGACGACCAGGGCAGGGCAGTGCTCAGCGAGCACGCCGACGGCGCCAACCGCACCACCCTCGACTACCTCCCCGAGGGCCAGACCACCGTCACCAACGCCCTGGGCCACACGCAGACCCTGAGCTACGACCGCCACAATGGCCGCCTAAAGCCCGAGGCCATCGAGGGCGCCCCCTGCACCGGCTTCGCCGGCGGCATCCGCACCTTCGAGTACGACAGCCGAGGCCTCGTCTCGCGGATCACCGACGAGGAAGGCCAGCGACGCGATTTCCAGCACAACGACCGCGGCCTCGAGACCCAAGCCCCCAATCCCCACGGCGGCACCGTGACCACCAGCTGGCACCCCGAGGTGGCCCTGCCGATCGCTGTCACCGAACCGCAGCGGGTCACCACCCTGGGCTATGACGACCGCTACCGGCTCACCAGCCGCCGCGTGGCCGAGCGCTACGGCGACGGTGAGCGCACCTGGACCTACACCTACCACCCCGACGACGCGGATGGCACGCCCGGGCAGCTGGCCAGCCTCGACGGCCCGCGTAGCGACGTCAGCGACCTGACCACCTTCGGCTACGACGGCCAGGGCAACCTGACCACGATCACCAACGCCCTGGGCCACGTCACCCAGCTGGCGGGCCACGACGCCCATGGCCGACCCCAGACCGTCACCGACCCCAACGGCGTCACCTGGACCCTGGCCTATGACGATCGCCAGCGGCTCATCAGCCTCACCGGCCCGACCGGCACCACCGCCTTCACCTTCGACGCCGCCGGGCTGCTGACCGGCGAGACCCTGCCCAACGGCGCCACGCTGACCCATCACTACGACGACGCCCAGCGCCGGGTCGCCACCACCGACGCCAGCGGCAACCGCCTCGAGCACGACCTCAACGCCCTGGGCGATCCCATCGCCACGCGGATGCTGGACGAAGACCTGGTAGAGCGGTGGAGCGAGCAGCGTAGCTACGGTGAGAACGGCTGGCTGCTGGCCATCACCAACGCCCTGGGCCATACCACCCAGCGCGACCATGACCGCGTCGCCAACCTGATCCGTCAGGAAGATCCCGCCGGGGATGCCTACGGCGTCGACTACGACGGCTTCCACCAGCCGACCCGAGTGACCAACCCGCTCGGCCGTCGCGCCGACCTGCGCTACGACGACGCCGGCAACCTCATCCAGGTCAGCGACTACCGGCTGCGCAGCACCAGCTACCACCCCAACGGCTTCGGCGACGTGACCCGCCTGGTCAGCCCCGACAGCGGCGAGACCCTGTTCACCTATGACGATGCCGGCAACGTGGCCACCCGCACCGATGCCCTGGGCCAGGTCACCACCTACACCTTTGATGCCCTAAACCGCCTCACCGGCATCGCCACCGACGACCCGGCCGAGCCCGATGAGGTTCTCGAGTACGACGATCCCACCGCCGAACACGGCGTCGGTCGCCTTACCTCAGTCACCGACGGGGCCGGCGTCACCAGCTACGACTACCACCCCAGCGGCGAGGTGAAGCGCGAGACCCGCACCATCGACGGAGCGACCCACACCCTGAACTACAGCTACGACGGGGCAGGGCAGATCGACACCATCACCTACCCCAGCGGCCGGGTGGTGACCTATCAGCGCGACAGCGCTGGCCGGGTGAGCCAGGTCACCACCACCGGCACAGACGGCACCAGCACCACACTGGCCAGCCAGATCGAGCGGGCCCCGTTCGGCCCGATCACTGCGCTGCCCCGCGGCAACGGTCTCACCGAGACCCGCACCCTGGATCAGGCCTACCAGGCCGACGCCATCACCGTGCCGGGGGTCATGGAGCGCGACGTCGACCACACCGTGGACGCCAACGTGGCCACCATCGACGACCTGCTCCAATCGGCCCGGCACCAGGCCTTCGGCTACGACGCCGCCGATCGCCTCACCGCCGCCACCGGCGGCTACGGTGCCCTGGGGTTCGAGTACGATCACAACGCCAACCGCACGGCGCGGATCAGCGACGGTCAGCGGAACAGCTACCAGGTCAACCGCAGCAACAACTGGCTGCTCGAGGCCGAGACCCAGAGCTACCAGCACGATGCCGCCGGCAACATTGTGCAGCGCGGCCAGGACACCTTCGTCTACGACACCCACCACCGGCTGATCGAGGCCACGGTGGACGGCACCACGGCCAGCTACGCCTACAACGTCCACCACCAGCGCACCAGCAAGACCGTCAACGGCACCACGACCCGATTCTTCTACGGCCCGGGCGGCGAGCTGCTCAGCGAGATGGTGGTCGGTAGCGGCCTGGGTCCCAATGAGATCGTATGGCTGGACGGCACCCCGCTGGCCTATCTCACCGACGGACAGATCTACCACATCCACGTCGACCACCTGGGCACGCCCCAGGTCCTGACCGATGAAACCGGCGCCATCGCCTGGGAGGCCCACTACCGGCCCTTCGGTGAGGCGGTCACCACCGGCAGCCTGACGTTCAACCTCAGGTTCCCAGGGCAGTACCACGACACCGAGACCGGCCTGCACTACAACTGGCACCGCTACTACGACCCGGCCACCGGGCGCTACCTGACCGGTGATCCGATCGGGCTGGTAGGTGGGCTGAATCCCTACCTGTATGCGCACGGCAACCCGATCGCCAACACCGACTCGACCGGTCTGGCGGTGGAGACGGCGTGGGACATTGCCAACATCGCACTCGGCATCAGCCAGACGGTCTCCGATATCCGGGATGGGGACTACCGGGCTGCCCTCATCAGTGGCGGTGCCACCGGCGTTGACATCCTTGCGGCGGCAGTGCCTTTCGTACCCGGCGGTGCGAGCACAGCGGTCAAGGCAGCGAACTGTGCAGATGATACTTACGAAAAGTATTCTCGAATCCGAAAAGTAAATGGCAGGTATCCAATCAATAGCCAACATGCGGGAAAAACCTTTCCGAGCGAAATGCTCCCTGTGGAAATCAGAGGGAAATATCCTCACGGAGTTCCTTTCACTGGGGCGGGATTTCCAGACTTTTCAAGATATGCGGTCAGGAATGTTAGAATTGAATTGGGGTCAAGCCGAGCAGTAGACTTTAGACGGGCTGATCAAGCGGCCGGGTACAGCCGATCGAACCCGCGTCCCAAAAGCTATACGTGGCACCATGGCCATGAAGCAGGGCATATGCAGCTTGTCCCGTCTGACATCCATAGGGCTGTCAGGCATACTGGCGGAGTGGCTATAGACAAGTGAGGGCACATATGCATATCGAAGATCATCATGGGGGCGCAAATGCCTCTAAGATATATGAAGTAGAAAAAAAATTCGGGATTAAGCTTCCCGAAAGCTATGTAAAACTGGTGTCAACTAAAAATGGTGGATACCCGGTCCCCGACGGGTTCGATATCCCTGCTATTAATGATGCATCTTCTGTAGACAGGTTTTTAGAAATAGGCACGGGGGGAGAACTCGATGTTGAAAATGTCATGCCTCTCTTGAAGGGTAGGATACCGTTTAATATGTTCCCAATTGCTCAAGACCCAGGAGGGAACCTTGTTTTGATTGGGGTTGAAGGAGAGGGTAAGGGGGAGGTGTTTTTCTGGGATCATGAGAGAGAGCAAGATAATGATCCTACAGGAAAGTGTAATATTTCACACATCAGCGATTCTTTGGAAGATTTCATGAATAATCTTTACTTCGTGTAGGTAAAAAGGGCCGCCTTTTAAGGCGGCCCTATTCTAGGGAGTAGGTGGCTTGTCACCACCACTGCATAGGATGTCACGCAGACAGTGCTGGCCAGCCAGATCGAGCGGGCCCCGTTCGGCCCGGTCACCGCAATGACACGCGGCAACGGCCTCACCGAGATCCGGAGCCTGGATCAGGCCTACCAGATCGACGCCATCACCGTGCCCGGGCTCATGGAGGGAGGTTGGGGATACGCCGTGGATGCTGCCGAATACCCATAATTCGCAAAAGCTCCCTCAAGGGCACGACCTGACTGCTCGATTCGTTCCGACCTTGAGAGCCTTGTGGCCTTGTCGGGAGATATCTGTCCCGGCCGTTCAAAATCCGCCCCGGAATAAATGATCCGGACCTCACCCTTGATAATCAAGATGCACGAGAGAAATTGATATGAAGAACGAAGAATTTGAGTATGTGGGTTTTTGGCCCCGTGTTGGAGCTACGTTGCTCGACACCATACTGTTATTTGCCGTCATGTGGCCTCTGCTCACATTTATCTATGGTTGGGAGTATTGGACTAGCACCGAATGGGTGGTCGGAAGAGCAGAGATAGTAATTAATTGGGCATTGCCGGCCATATTGGCTATTGGGTTCTGGAGAGTTAAGCAGGCGACGCCTGGTAAGATGGCCGTCTCTGCACGGATAATCGATGCGCGGACAGGGCGTCCAGCAAGTACAAAAAGATTGCTTGTTAGATATATCGCCTATTATGTATCCTTTATACCTTTAGGTCTTGGTGTTATATGGGTTGCTTTTGATGCTAGGAGGCAAGGATGGCACGATAAAATTGCCGGGACTGTCGTTGTTCGAAAAAAGAACCATGGACCAGCCCCAGTGACCTTTGAGGAAACCAGCCCCAGTCGATGAATAGCCAGTGTGACATCTCATTGCTGTGAGAATGCAGACCGCTTCAGCGAAGTGGTCTCTTACAGAGCCTTTACCTACCCTCTGGAATTGTCACCAGATATCCACTGAACGTTTTCCGAAGTTATATTCCGTAATTTGGGGGGGAGTTGTTCTATGCGGTACTTAAAATACGCAGCATTTATTTCTATATACTTTATCCCCTTGATGGCTGGTTTGGGTGCAGCAGTGGTTATTGTCCCTTACTTCTTTGACGTTGTCCTGGGGGAGTCGTCATCACCCTTCCCAAAACGATCTCTTTACCAGGCCACCTCTCTCGGAGTGGCAGGGGGTTTCATGACATGCGCTTGGCTGGCTGGGGTTGAAGTGATAGCCGGTATACACAGCAAGCGCTTTGATAGTGACTATCCCAGCGAGGGCCGCGTTATTCAAGACATGGATAACACGATGTTATTTCTGAGCGATGATGGTGAAATACTTACACCGTTCCATGCTTATCATTTAAAAGCTCCAAGAGGGAAGAGAAAAACTCTGTTAACTGCGCTGGAAAATGCAATGATAGTCCCGCTAGAAGGTCCTGTAAGAACCCTTCATAATACAAAAATCATTGGTCCCTGGGGTGGTACGAAGTGGCAGCGATTCTTTTCACGATTATGTTCTGCGTGGATAATTGATGTTGAGTTGCGTGACACACGGATCACATTCGATAGTGTTAAGAAGGAAGTGGTAAGGCGGCTGGAGAAAAATGAAAATTACATCCACAATTTTGGCATCTCAAAGAAAGACCTTGAACACAAGGTTAATTTGATTTGGCGAGCTGGATCAATGGAACAACTTTTTTCAGTATTTGGCCTTGTTGAGAACGACACATCCCATAAGCGCTGATTCTAAAGCGATGGTGTTCACCTCATCACCCCCGGGTTTGCCCAACGGCGCGGCCAGCTCAAACCAGCCGCGCCTTGATTCCGACTACACCACGCTGAACAGCTGGCTCGCCCGTTGGGTCCGGCTACGCACCACCTGCTGGGTGATATCCGCCCGCGTCTCCACCAGAGTGAAGAGCTGCTTGGCCCGCGTCACCGCGGTATAGAAGAGCTCCCGCGTGGCGATCGGGTTCGGTGCAACCGGCATCACCAACGCCGCGTGTGCGAACTCCGAGCCCTGTGACTTATGCACGGTCATGGCGAACACCGTCTCGACCCGCTGCAGTCGGCTCGGCAGCACCCACCGAATCCCTCCTGACCCGTCACCCGCCGGAAAGGCCACGCGCAGGCCCATGTCTCCTGTCGTCTCGTTGACCGGTACCCGCAGGGTGATCCCGATATCACCGTTCATCAGCCTCAGGCCGTAGTCGTTGCCGGTCACCAGCACCGGGCGGCCTTCATACCAGTGGGCCCCGCCGGCATCCTGGGGCAGGTGGCCCGCGGCGACCAGCTGCGCCTCGATGCGCGGCGTCAGCCCCTCCACCCCTGCAGGCCCACGACGCAGCGAGCAGAGCAACTGGAACTGGCTGTGCGCGGCGATTACCTGAGCCGCCCAGGCATCGAACGCCTCCTTGCCGGCCGCGGGTGTTGGCCGCTCTTGCGCCAGCACCTCGAGGTAGTGGGCGTAGCCATGCCCGCGACCCGGCACACCGGCCACGACCAGGGCCTCGAGGGCGTCATCACCGATCTCGGAAAGGGAGAGCCGGTGGAGGTCCTGGTGCGATGTGTCAGCGAGGATCTTGCTCACTTCACCGGGCTGATTGGTGTTGATCGCCCGCGCCAGCCGGCCAATCCCGCTGTCAGCGCCAAACCGATAGCTGTGCCGGAGCATGGCGATCGACTGATCCAGCGGTCTCGCCGGCCGGCAGACCAGGGCCGGCTCCGGGCCGGTACCCGCCACCCGGGTCAGCCAGTCCCGTGTCTCCGGGGTGTAGTGACCCTCTACGGCCTGAGCGCACAGGCTGCCCAGGATGGCCCCGGCTTCCACCGAGGCCAGCTGGTCTTTGTCGCCCAGCAGGATCAGGCCGGCATGTTGGGGCAGGGCATCAAGGAGGCTGCTCATCATCTCCACGTCGATCATCGAGCCCTCGTCGACCACCACGATCTCCGCCGGCAGCGGGTTGAGCCGGTGATGGCGGAACTTGCGGGTGTCCGGCCGGGCGCCGAGCAGGCGATGGAGCGTCGTGACGTCGGTCGGTACCGCGGCCCGGACAGCGTCGGCATTGGGGATGCCCTCGAGCGCCAACGACGACACCTGAGCGGCGATGGACTCATTGAGCCGAGCCGCGGCCTTCCCGGTAGGTGCTGCGAGGCGAATCCTCAGGGGCGGGGTGTCCCCAGGGGCCAGCGCCAGGGCCTGCAGAAGCGCCAGCAGCTTCACCACGGTGGTGGTCTTGCCGGTACCCGGCCCGCCGGTGATCACGCTGAAGTGCGTGCGAGCGGCAATCGCGCAGGCGAGCTTTTGCCAATCGGGGGATGCCCCGCCCGGGGTGGCCGGGAACAAGGCCTCGAGGAGCTCCGCCATCATGCCCTCGTCGATCTCACGCGCCTGGGCGAGCTTGGTCTCGATGGACCGCGTGATGTCACGCTCATAGCGCCAGTAGCGGTGCAGGTAGAGCTGGTTGTCCCGCAGGACCAATGGCCGGCGCTCGGCACCGTCGACACTGACCAAATCGCTCTGAGCCAGTGCGTTCCGCCAGGTCTCCAGCTCCACCCAACCCATCAGGTCTTCCGGCGAGCTCGCCGGCTGGGTGTCGCTGGGGGCAAGGTCGACCTGGGCCACGGCCCCGCCCGGGTTGCGCAGAGCCTCCTCCAGGTCGAGCAGCAG
>Ga0194138_10000391_pt1 | contig 21054 bp, 12 predicted proteins | sample TARM_MetaG_T2_14_FD_134022 | JGI IMG/M metagenome (GOLD analysis project Ga0194138, IMG submission 134022) | Freshwater microbial communities from Pennsylvania, USA, analyzing microbe dynamics in response to fracking - TARM_MetaG_T2_14 (version 2) | ecosystem: Environmental > Aquatic >...
CTCCAATAATATTATTGACAACATCTTTGAGCCCAAACGTTTCCCAGTATCCAGCAATGGCTCCTGGGGTGATTTCTCCATATGTACCGAGACTATTGTTCTGCATAAAGCTTATTGTTTGATCCAACATAAAATAATGAACTGAATCATCTGCATAATTTACAAGTTCCTTCTGCAGAAAATCCTGATATATGCTGCTCCACAAAATGCGCACATCCGCCGGTTGCGTCCATTGGTAGGTGCCTAAAGTAATCAACACGGTATGGAATTGTCCTGCTCCAAGGCTAGGCGCCATGCTACTGTAATTTGTGATTTGATTTGGTGACAGCATACTGTAGATTTTATGCTCGCAAATGAATCCATTGTCATCATTTACTGTTATCAGCAAATCGATCCGTTTTCCATTATCCAGCGTTCTTTGCGTATCCACGTTGATTTTGTCAGACGCCTTCACAGTGAAGGTGCTGTTCGATGTTTTTTTCAATAGGTACTCGCAATACTTCAAGTCCAGACCTTTAACGTTTATCAGTAACCATGCAAATAATTGCGTCAGATAGTCCTCTTTTGGGTCTCTTCCAGCACTGGGTACATAGGATCTCAGAAAGTCGAAAATGGTATCATTCATTGGGGGGGCTCCTTTGAGTTTATGGTCATGTTCTCCAGATGGTTTGATTTTAATTCCTATACAACTTGGCCTGAACAGAATCAGGCAGCTCCCCTAAGAAGTAATCCTCGATGACATCCCAGAACTTTTTAGTATAGTTTCGAAGCATTTCCTCTTTGGTTGCTCCTTCCTTTTCCATTTTGAAAAGATAGGTCAGTAGTTCCACACTGATATTGTGGCGCTCATGAACACTTTTCAAAATCAGGTTATTGTATCTTTGAGGAGACTTAATGACTTTTTCCAATTGATATATGCTGTTTATACGGATATATATTTGCGGGGAATTTCCACTTATGATTTCGTAGGACAATGCTCCTGCTGCTTCAGCAACACCCAACAATACCTGTTCCAACTCTAGCTTCTCGTTCTTGCTGCTTCGTTGTGCGTAAAAAACGAGCTTATCATCATACTTATCAGCAAAATTTTCCCCATAAAATAAATCATTTATCGTTCTCTTCATTTGGTCAAAGTAGGTAATATAATGCGAATTCACATTATAAAGATCCCCGCTTCCATCGCGAGCTTTGATGTAACCAGCATTTTTTATTTTACTGACTTGTAGAAGTGAATTCAGAAGTACACTACTCAATCCTAGAGCTTCAAATCTATTTTGAATGCCCAGTTTAGTTTGTAAAAATTCGCTGATCATTTTTTCATTGAAGTACGTCTTAGCATAAACCTTCCCTCGCAGAAATTCTTCAAAGGCAGTCAGTACAATATTTATGCTGGCAATGACTGTTTGAACGTCATTCTTCAGATAATTAACCTCAACTCCCATAGCGGGGCTGATTTCTTTAAGGATTTTTTGATCCTTTAACTGATCGACTTCCGAATATACTGTATATTTGAATTGCGGAAAAGACATGGATGGGTATCTGTCTTCCCATAATTGTTTGAAATTCATCTGGCAGATCGAATCATAATAATCATTATCAAGAGACTTTTCTTCTGTAAAATATTTTTTCAGTTTAGATGACTCCAATAATTTTTTCCCTTTTTTTGAGAGAAAGACAAGCTCATTCCCATACATGGCTCTAGGCCTGGCAACAAACGGTGCATAGCTCAGTTTTTTCGTGGATTCAAGATCTTTCTCAATCATCAACAATGTAATTTTCAATTTATTGTCGATATCCGAATCTTCCAACTCATTCTGATTGAATATGTATTTGAAATCATCCGCACTCACCACGAGATTTCTATTTTTCTTTTGCTCATAGAGAGAAACGATCTTCCTCATCACTTCGATCAATTGCTGTTTCTTTATGGTGGACATACCATGCAATCTCTTTACTTCTGTGAAATCTTGCGGCAAAAAATCGAACCAAGCATAGCCTTCCGGTAAACTTCTAGCAGCTCGACCAATTTCTTGTATATAATCTATGACATTTCCTGTAGGTGCATAATGATACACATTGTGTATGTCGGGTATATCTATTCCCATTCCGAATGCTTTAGTCGCCAACATCACTTTAGCATCACCATCTTTAAATTCCTTTAGGCTCTCTTTTTTCTCATGTTTATCCAGACTGCCATAATAAAGCGCGGTTTTATCTGAGACTTTTGGATAGTTTTGTCTCAAGTGACTGTTAAACATATTCAACGTTCTGACTGTAGGAAAATAGACAAGCGTTTTTTCCTTTTTCCGATCAAAGCTAGTCAAACGCTTGGCCATTATTTCAAATTTAGTTTTGATATATTCTCTGGAATATTTCGTAAACTCTTTTTGTGATGACTGCACACACATGAGGATATCGTCGCGTTTTACATAACCGAAATAAGCGATTGGATTGACCATATTCAAGCTATCCCTTGTTTCTAAATACATGTCTTCTTTACCACCATATATAGCGGTCGCAGTAAATGTCACGATTGGAAATGTCTGCTTCTTCCTCATTTTTGCCAAGTAAGAACCCATGTACCAGTAATCTGCACGGAATGATTTTCCCCAAGTCGTCACGATGTGTGCCTCGTCTACAACCAGCAATCCAACTCTCCGTTGCCCAATCAACATGCTGATGTCCGATCGGCTCTGCAACGTTTCGGTGGATATGTACAGGATATCTACAGTGCCCGCTTGTACACCCGCGATAATATCTTCTTTTTCCATTTGGGATAAGTTTGAGTGAATGGTTTTAGCATTACTGATATTCCGCAGCTCCATGCTCTTTACTTGATCGTCCATCAACCCAATCAATGGTGAAATGACAATCGTTAAAAAACCATCATCTTTAAACTTTTTCGCTAAGTACAATGCTGGAATTTGAAACATGACAGATTTACCGGAACCAGTGGAAGAAGTAATATATACATCCCTAAAACTTTGCTCTTGGAAAGATTTCTCTGATTGCTCAATAATGTCATCGATAATTTGAGCTTGTGATACTTCAATCGTTTCCTTTCCTAACGTCTCGATGTCCTTGTACATTTTCAATTCCTTAAAAGAGTCGTATCCCCAATAGGATTTCAAAATTTCTTTATATTCGCCTTCTCGTTCGATTTTTCGTGAGTTCAGTTGTTTCGTAGCCAGAGATATGTGGTATTCTTCCCCAGCTAAATACTGTATGATTGCAAGCCTCGTATCATAGTTATTGGGCAGGCTCCCTCTATCATCAGCAAAAAATATCCTGACTCGCTTAGCTATATTTCCAGCCTCAATTTTTTCGGTAAAATAGAGAAATTCATCTTCGCTGTCACCTAATTCAAACGAGTATACCTCCTCATCGGTAGCATAATCATTAATAATAGGTACTGCCTCTACAATATTATTGTCGATGAAGGGAATCACTCTGTCGAAGTCTCTTTTGGGGTCCTCATACGTCACGTAATATTTTTCATTTGAGGCATTATAGTAAATTTTTCCGTAGTAAATTGAAACGGCATTTAATTTTTCTTCCTGGGATGCGGATATTTCTTCATCATCGTTATGATAAATTTCTTCATAAATCGCGAATATATCAGTCAACGTATTTTGATAAGGATATAATTTATTATACAAATTATTCTCAATGCACTCACATTCAAAAAAATCATAGAGCGTATCTTGGGCCGTCATGAATTCTTCATATGTGCACCAATAGTAGTCTGATTCTGCAGCAGTTGCTTTAAGCACTATATCTACTGTCATTTTCGCTTTATTTTCAAGTAATATTTCTAGGTTCTCATAGACAGGAAACTGAAACAACTTATTATTTAAAGCCTTAATCTGCGAGATGTCGAAACCTTTCAAAACATAGATTATTTTCTTGTTTGAGGCATTTTGATCAGCAGAATAATTGAGCAGTGTCTGGTCTGTTAAAGTTTGAATCACAAATAATCCCCCTTTGTAGCTAATAAAAAGTTCATATGATTTCTTATTTTCTCCAGAGCCTTTGATTCAATCTGGCGAATGCGTTCCCTGGTTACGCCAAATTTTTGACCAATCTTCTCCAGCGTCTGTTCTTCTTCACCATCGAGACCGAGCCTCATTTTGATTACACTGCATTCCTTCTCGGTCAAAGTATCAATTAACAAGTTGTTGATTTCTTCTGCTACCGCTTTGCTGATTGCCAGCTCTTCAGGTGCTCTCAATAATTCATTTTCTGAATCATCTGATGAGACAGCGTGACTATTCTGGAGCAAGTCTATCAGTGCAGTTTCTCCATCTGGACCTATGACTTTATCAATACTGGACATACTTCGGTACTGATGTTCATAAGACTTCAGTTTTAAATATTCTTCTCTATCAATCTCCAAAGCTGTACAAATATTTTCAATAGAATAATTTGGATATTTGATTTCAAACTCACTCTCGACGCGCTTTAATTTGTTTAATTTCTCTCCTAAATGTACAGGAAGTCGAATCATGTAACCATAATCCATAATATCCCTGGCTATGCTTTGCCTTATCCAGTTGGTTGCATATGTAGAAAACTCAAAACCTTTGTCAGGATCGAATCTCTCAATTGCTTTCAGAAGCCCAATATTCCCTGATATCATCAGATCTTCTTCCGTCAAACTGATTGAACTGTTACGCCGCGCGTACATTTGTACAATCTTCCATACAAGGCGTTGATTATTTTCTACGATTGCTTCCTTCAAAGACTCTTGATTATCATTTTGATAGTCACGTATCATTTCTTTATTGAACCTGAAGTCACTGATATCTGCCTTCTGCTGCATACCTTCGGAAAACTCTTCGGATTCCAAAAAATCATCAATATCAAAATCATCATCCCAAGCCGGAGTATCAGCAACTGGTCCATTTTGATCATGCTCAGCACTCTTGATAACGCTTGCATTTTTTTGGGCAATAGATACTCCTACCTCATGTTTACTATCTACAGGATTCACACTTTTTGTTCTCCAGTTGCAAGAAAATCCATTTAAAACCAATAGTTTTTTTAATTTTTCTTTATCTTGATACAGTACAGAGTATGCTGAAATATCATCTAAAATATGATGGTCTTCAATCTTACTGTAAAATTGATTAATGCTATCAGGTATCACTTTGTCTGGGAAAATAGTTGCTAGTTGTTCTGCTAATTGACTGTCCAATCCTATCACCTTCATTCAATTAATTTAATAAAAAATTGAAAAATATTGGGGCTAAGCCCCATTTTTATGAACAATAAAAATTGGAAAATACTGTTAATTTGATTATATCAATAAATATTTACTTATTAAACAAACAATTTTGGTATGCAGAATTTATTAAAAAAGCGGAAATAACTCCATAATCCGATCGTTCTGTCTGATTACAAAATTATCCCCGCACTCAGAATAACTATTCCTATGTTTATGTTTGATACTCTTAAGACGCAGCCGATACCGTTTTACGCTGACTCCGACGAGGATGCTCGTCTGTATTTTGCGTTGTTCGGCGAATTCCGCGGAGTGCGCTCTTTAGAAAGTCAAGGTGCAGGAAAACCTTCTTCAGCAGATTGGCTGTCGCAAAAGCATCGTCAATATTCAGTTCTTCTCTGCTTGTGTGCTCATTTTGATAGCCGACAGACAGATTTACGCTTTGGATGCCTTGTTGTGCCCAAATCAGCGTATCGCTTCTTCCGCCCATAGTTGGCTCCCAGCGCTTTTCTTCACCCAGATTCCCGATAAGGGCTATCATGGATCCGAATAGCTCATCGCAAAATACTGTACCCCTTGTTCCGGTTACGATATCACCGTTTCCTCTGCGGTCCACTACAATTGCGGCCTGGACGCCTTCCAAAAAGTCCTGGGATACTGCTTTTGCCCCGCATAGACCGACTTCCTCTTTGACCGTGAATGCTATCTTTACTTTTACCGGTGATTGAAGCTGCATCGTCTGCAATTGCTTCAACGTATTGAGGACAACACCAATTCCCGCACGATCATCGGCACCTAGAATCCCATAGCTTGAAGTCCAAACGTTTCCGTGTTTGAGTATTTCTCTATCGGTTTCAATTTCTTCCACTACATCCAAATGGCTGTTCAGCAAAATTGTGAAGACCGGTCCAACTCTATTTGCGCCTATTGTGACCTCAGCCAGAATATTGCCATAATCGTCAACGGAAATTTCATCTGTTAAAGGGACCAACTTTTTGATCACATGATTGCGGATGATGGATTCTTCTCCACTGACACCAGGTATTTGTAGAAGTTCCTCTACACTATTTTCAAACAAATTTCTTTCCAAATCATCGTGGGAAATCTCTTTTATGCTCTCAGAAAATCCACTCAGCAAGCTGACGTACCCCAGCAGCTCGTTTCTGTCCAGCAAAAAGGTAATTGACTTTCGAATTTCATTCACTCTATGTTTGAGTCCGACTTCTGCAAGAAGCACGGTAGCTTTCTTGACGTCGGGAACGGTAGCGAATTGGATATTGGGTCTGCGTTCTCCTTCTCCGTCACAACTCATGATAGTCATGCATCCCAGGCGATTCAGTTGTCTGACCAATCCGCTGATGTACAAATCAAGCATCTCCAATGAAATGCTATTCTCTTCATCGAAATAGCCGCACATTTCGGTTCTTCCTCTACCCCTGACAGCACAACGGGTAAGCCATTCGGTTTCTTCCCATAAAATATCCTCAACTGTCAGACGTCTTCCTTGCCACTCATGACGCCAATTACTTTCGTTAAGGATTTTCTTCAGGAAGTCTACGTTCAATTCGGATTCCTTGCGAAAATCCAGCGTGCAGCTATCCACCTGAGAAAAAATAAAACCTTGCTCCACTAATAATGCATTCATTGATTTAACCACTACAATCACAACCTCTCTTTGTTATGACATAAGTATATGAAACGGTTGTGAAGGGGGTGTCACAAATAATAAAGGCTAGCTTATTGGTCCAACAAGGATGATTCTTCTGAACGACAAATGATCTTATAAGGAACTTTACCGTTATAGTAATAGCCACTAGGATTGGGTGATCTGCTGGTTGTGATTACATCCAACCTTGGATCCAACTTATTGAGCAGGCTCCTCAATTGACTGACAGCTTTTCTAAACCTTGCATTCGTCACAAAAGAGGTATTGTTTATTTCCTCAAAGCAATTCCGCATTCTATCCTCGTTCCCCGGATTATTAAGCGAGGTGAAGCGCAAAAAATATACGAGTTGCCTTGCCTTACCTTCACTTCCGAAAGGTATCTCTGATTGATTAAAGGCCATCTTACTGTTGACGCCATCAAACCAAATAATCAATGTATCTTCAGGACGATCACTTTTTTGGAAATAGTCCTCTGCTTCATCATACGATACATAACGATTGTCTTCATCGGTTATCACTTCGTACTCCTGATTCGTAAGCCCTACACCCAAAACTGTTATAAAATCCTTGATGCCATACGAATCATACTTTGGAAGATCCATATATTTCTTTTTAACTGGTGAAACCTCTAAGTCATCATTCAATTGTTCGACCTCATTCAGATAGGACGCCAACAAATACAATCGAGCGTAATAAATTTCTCGATCAGATAAACAGAAGATGGGCTCTTCATGACTTATATTCTCCAATGCCATATTAAAATATTGGATCGCATCTTTATGGTCATTTCTGCGATAACGAATAAACGCCAGCCGGTATGCCGCCATTCCATTTTTCCGGTCCAAATCAAGGGTATCTCTTAATGATTCTTCCGCTTCAGCTCTCGTGCCTTGTCCGCGAAACTTCAATTCTGAACCGTGGTGGTAAAGTAATCTGGATAGCTTACGTTTCACCTCAGCACGAGTTTCTTTCAATGCATTGTCCTTGGTATTACTCAATTCGCGTAAAACTTGTTTGTACAGCCTGATTTCATAATCGTATCCCGCAGCATTGACATCGAAGTCATCTTCCCTTACCAATTCCATTTTGTGCATTTCGGTCAATAATTCATCCAAGCTCATATCTTTAAAGCGCACATTTCTGGGCATACATTCCACTCCAATTCTGTAATTAATAGCATTTTACCCAGTCAACCTGCTCTTTTGGCTAAGAAGATTGACTGGGTAAAGAATTGAATCATTAAACTTTCGACCGATAGGATTTATACAGATCTTTCGCAAGCAGCGTGTATACAAGTTTGTAATAGGCGTCATCAGCTCCAACCAGCTTCTCGAAGGCTTTCTGATTTTGATCGTACTCGGCCATTACTTTATCTTGGAAAACATCTTTAAAAAGGTTTTCCACAAACATTTCTTGAGTGTTGGTTTTTGCCATGCTGACTACCTTCATGTCCGGATTGTTTTCAAATGACCTGTACAAAGCCTCAAGCAGTACCTTATCTTTCTCGGTAAAGTCATCCGGGAAGCGTTCATTCATGCGGTGGATGATTTCGTCCAAAGAATCCCGTTCGTCGGGTGGCTTTATGCCTGCGTCTATTTGTTGCTTATTGGTTAACTGGCCACTTTCGGGATCCTCCGCGACCAAAAAAATGTCTCCAGAAAACTCCTTCTGCAGCTTGTAATATTCCAGCTTAACTTTATCTGCAATATCAACTTTTTCTCTTTGCTCTCTCGGGATGAATTTCAGCAAGTAATTTGTGTAGATATTCTCTTCCAACAGTTGCATATCAAACGTGCGGTCCAATTGGGAGATATAGCTGTACCATTTACCGAAGTTCCGCAGAGTCACTCGGAATTGGTACTGTATATCTTTCGGTAATTCTTCATAACGCTGAATAACCGGTTTAAACAAACTCGAGATACGACCTAAAAGTTTCTCATCTTGACGTTTTTGCGCTTGGCGAATGAGCTTCAGGACTTGGTTGATGTCCTCTTGGTTGTAGACATTGTACTTCCGCAACTTGCTCTGTGTGTCGTAAATCAAATTGATATTAATTTCCTCATTCAATGTTGTCTCTTCGTAGAAAAGCTGGAAAGCCTCCTGGATGTCAGCCTCGGAGTTCACGAAATCCAGTATAAATGTATCTTTTTTCCCGGATGTGGTCCGATTCAAACGCGACAGTGTTTGAACAGCTTTCACACCGCGCAACTTCTTATCGACAAACATAGTATGCAACAAGGGTTCATCGAATCCCGTCTGGTATTTTTCAGCCACGATCAGAATATTGAAGTCCTCGGTATGGAAGACCTCTTTAAGCTGTTTTTCGCTGATTCTGTCCCCTGATTTCGTCACATTCAGGCTTGGTTCCGTGTATTCCGTCCCCTCCACATTGACGGATCCGGAGAAGGCGACCAGAACATCCAAATCTGTATAGCCCTTTTCTTTTATGTAAGCTTTGAATTCCTGCATATAGCGTACGGCATGCAAACGAGAAGGTGTCACGACCATCGCCTTCGCTCGGCCACTGATTTCTTTTTTTGTGACTGAGCGAAACTGCTCAATCATGACTTCTGTCTTTTGACGTAATACCCAGGGATGGAAAGATTGGTATCGAGCGATTGCACGAACCGCTTCTGTTTTCGGCAGCTCCGGGTTATCTTCGATTTCTTTGGCGATCCGATAAGAAGTCTTGTAGGTCATATAGTTTTTCAGGACGTCCAAGATGAATCCTTCTTCGATAGCTTGACGCATGCTGTAGACATGAAATGGCGCGAAGCTGCCATCCGGTTGCTTTGTCCCAAACATTTCAATCGTCTTTTCTTTTGGAGTTGCAGTAAAGGCAAAGAAACTCAAATTATGATGGCGCCCTTGCGACAGCAAAGTATTCACCAGCTCATCCTGGTCATCAGGAGTTGTTGCTTCAATCCCTTCCTCGATTGCTTGGTACTCTTCCAAAGTCGCTTCTTTATCAGCCAAGGCAGCTTTCAATTTTTGAGCACTGTTACCGGTTTGCGAAGAATGCGCCTCATCCACAATAACCGCGAAGTTACGCCCATCAGCGGCATCCACTTCTTGGTAAATGACCGGGAATTTCTGCAGGGTGGTAATAATGATTTTCTTGCCGTCATTGATTGCGTTTTTCAGATCCTGGGAGCTTTTGCTGTGATCGATAGTTTCGACCAATCCAGTCGTATGATCAAAGCTCAAGATCGTGTTTTGCAATTGTCTGTCCAAAACCGTACGATCGGTCACGATAATCGTTGACGCGAAAATTGGATGATCCTCTTTGTCATGAGCAGATGCCAAATGATAGGCCAGCCAAGCAATGCTGTTGGACTTTCCTGATCCAGCACTGTGCTGAATCAGGTAGTTCTCCCCGCTGCCTTTCATTTTGACATCGGCAATCAGTTTACGGACCACGTCCAACTGATGGTAACGTGGAAAAATCAAGGTCTTCTTCGTTATTTCCTTGCCATCTTGCTTTTCTTTTTTCACTTCCAAATTCATGAAACGCTGGAAGACGTCCATCAGATGATCCCTCTGCAGCACCTGCTCCCATAGGTAAGCTGTAGGATAACCATCCGGATTTTGCGGGTTCCCTTGCCCACCGTTGTTCCCTGGCCCCTTCGAACCTTGGTTGAACGGCAAAAAGTAGGTTTTGTTGCCCGCCAGTTTTGTCGTCATGTAGACTTCATAATGGTCCACCGCAAAATACACCAAGAAGCGGCGGTTAAAATTGAACACCAGTTCTGTAGGGTTGCGATCCTGTTGGTACTGAACCAACGCGTTCTCCACCGACTGTCCCGTGTACTGGTTCTTCAGTTCCAAGGCCACCAAAGGAATTCCGTTCACGGACAGAACCATATCTATGGTGTTGCGATTATTCGGACTATATGCAAACTGACGGGTGCAGGTAAATTGATTCGCTTCGTACTTTTCCTGCAACTCCTCATTCAACCCCGAAACAGGTCTGAAAAAAGCGACTTTTAAGGCCACACCGCGATCTCGGATACCGTTCCGAAGAACATGCAACATCCCATGTGCATTAACCTCTTCATCAAAGCGTTTCATAAGTTTACGCTTGGCATCACTCTGATGTATAGTAAGATACCTAGCCCAGAGCTTCGGTTGTGTCTGCTCAATGAAAGTAATCAGCTTATCCACGTCTATCCCGACAGAAGCTTCATAATGGGAATCTTGAAAAGCTACCTTCTCCCATCCTCCGACTTTCGTCAAACTTGTTTCAATATCCTGTTCGAATCGCATTTCTCGATTTTCGACCAAATCTCAAACCTCCTTTTTCCCGGTTACGTATTCGTAGATAAGGGATTTTTTGTAAATTTCCAGTTCCTGCACCATCTTCTGCTTGTCCGCGATGAGTGAGTCGATGTGGGCGGTCTTCTCATCGAGGAAATCGACGATTTGTTGTTGTTCGCTAACTGGTATAACTGGATATGGTACTGCTTGAACTTTTTCTTTTGTAAAGTGCGCAAACGTAGCTTTACTACTGATGAAATCAATATAACCATTCTTGACTAAGCTGTGCATCAAATAATAAGCATATCTGGTATTACCTCTCTCACTTTTGCTCCGAACAATATTAATTGAATTTTGGATAAAAATGTTCGTTTCCTCTGAAAGGTACAAAGAACTCCCCCCTGCACCTGCACCGCCTTCCACAATCAACAGGTCTCCCCATTTTACCTCTAGATTTTCTTTGTCTCTAGGAGAGAACCACATAGATTTCAAAGAAGACGTATCTACACCGTCAAAATGAACATTTGCTGCGCAAATGTATCTTTCAAACGTCCAATCATCACCTTTTTTTTCCGCACTTAACATTTTCCCCAAAATCACATCATATATTTTGCCAATTCTGCTGATATCCCAATGTTCTGGAATCTCCCCAATCCATTTAACACCGCTATCCTTCATCTGCACCTCCGGATTCAGCCCTTTCGTGACAGATTCCGTAATGAGGGCCTGTTTGTAGGCTTTGAAGGCTTCAATGGACTCCTTTGTTTGGGAGATTATGCTGTCGATATGGACAGTCTTCTCGTCGAGGAAATCGGCGATTTTTTGTTGTTCCGCTATTTCTGGAATTGCTAATTTTGCATCATATACAGAATAATGTGAAAGATGTTTTACCGTTGTAGCGTAAGTAAGGTCATTAATTATCTTTAATTGAAATGGTAATGTATAGTATAGAAATCTCTTAACTATCCCATTAATTGGATTAATCCTCATGCATCGTTGGTTAAGCAATGCATCTTGATTGCTCCACCACCTGATGTTAAAGTCTCCATCCATTCCGACCAATAAATCATTTGATTTCACTACATAACTTTCATCATATTCCCCATTATAAAATGTTTCTATTTCCCCTGATGTTATATCTCTAATTCTTATAAGAGGAAAACCGTCTGATAGACTAAATTTATCCGAATCAAATGGATAACCATTTTGAGTCTGGCAAATGTGTTTATATTTTACAATCTCCCAATCTTTTGGAATTTCCCCAATCCATTCGATTCCGGAATCCCTCATTGCTCTAGCCATCGACTCTCACATCCTGTCCTGATAGTTGTTCGAAGCTCCTGACGATGCTTTCTTCCAACGCCTTGATTTTTAAGGCGATATCTTCTGTGCGTTCTAGTGCCACATACTTGTAGAACAGGCGTGTGAACGGGATTTCATAGGCGACTTTGGTCTTGGCCTTATCAATCCAAGCATCCGGATTGAAGGGCTTGATTTCGCGTTCGAAGTACGCATCAATATCTTCCGTAAGCGGGATGTCTTCCGTGTCGCGTAAGGAAGCATCCGGTTGGGGTTTCTTTTTCTTCAGTACAAGATTGCCCGCCTCGTCCTTCAACGGGCTTTCAATTGTAACTTTGTTGAAGCCGAAATCCAGATTATCAAATACTTTGGATTCGGCCGTACGGTCTCCCAACTTGTATTCCTTGTTCAGAAAATCGCCATAGGCTTGAACAATCACATTCCGGCACTCTTCGGTGATATCCACCCGCTTACTCCCGATATTTTTCCGACGACTTTCGTACATGCGAGACGCATCAATCAACTGTACTCGTCCTTGACGGTGCGACTTTTTGTCTTTGTCGATAATCCAGACATAGGTGGAAATACCCGTATTATAGAAAACATCGTTCGGCAATTGGATAATCGCATCCAGCCAATCATTCTCGATGACTTGTCGGCGAATCTCACTTTCGCCGCTTCCAGCTGCGCCACTAAACAGTGCTGACCCATTATGGATAATTGCCATCCGACCGTTCTCTTTCAATTTAGAAATGCCGTTTAGTTGGAACAGAAGCTGACCATCACTGATTTTCGGCAAGCCTACCCCAAACCTGCCTTGATCTCCAAGTTCATGTTCAGCTTGCACAGCATTTTTGTCTTTCTTCCAGTCGATGCCAAACGGCGGATTGGATATGCAATAATCAAAGGTATAGCCGGGAAATCCGTCATTGGACAAGGTGCTGCCTAAGGCCATATTGTCCGGATCGCCGCCGCGGATCATCGTATCTGCCTTGGCAATAGCATATGTTTCTGGATTAAGCTCCTGTCCGAATGTCCGGACTTCCGCATCCGCATTGAAACTGTGGATTCGCTCAATCATAGCGGACAGCATTTGTGAAGTGCCCATCGTCTGGTCATAAACCGTCTTGACCACATCTGTACCTGCCAGCAGGTCACGGTCTTCAGCCAGAAGAAGGTCCGTCATCAGATAAATGATGTCGCGACTAGTGAAATGTGCCCCTGCTTCTTCGTTGTAGCTTTCAGAGAATCTGCGCACCAATTCTTCGAAGATATAGCCCATGTCTGTGCTGGTCACTTTATCTGGGCCCAAATAAGATTCTTTCTTGTTGAATTCCTGGATGACGTAGAATAACGCATCGTTGGCTGCCATCGTCGAAATTTCAATATCGAATTTGAAGTTGGCCAAGATATCCTGCATATTATCGGAAAATCCATTCAAATAAGCCCGTAAGTTTTCTTCGATATTATCCGGATCAGCCAATAATGTTTCGAAAGTAAATAGACTTGTATTATAGAAGGCAAACCCTGAAGCTTTTTCCAAGAAGCGATTGCGCATCGTCACATTCATGTCCTTGTGCTGCTCAGCTGCCTTCAACACTTTATCGCGAGTGGGTAACAGCGTGTCATGCAGCCGTTTGATTACTGTCATAGGAAGAATAACTTTTCCGTATTCATGTGGCTTGTACAAACCTCTTAAGATATCTGCCACGTTCCAGATAAGGTTCGCTTGTTGTTGGACGTTGATTGTCGTTTGTGTGTTGCGTTTTGATTCGTTCACTATTTTTCCTCCTTATGTTGGGTGTACACATCCGTGATCCCCATTTCTTGGTATAACTGCTCTTTCGAATGTTGGATTTTCTTCATGATTTCGGACAACTGTTCATCCAATACGCTTCTTTCGTCTTGATAAGCATCCATCATTTCTTTCTGCTCTTCTAATGGAAGTTTCGGCACTTTCACTGTAGCCAAACCTTTCATCGGCAACTGTGCAATTGTGGTTCCTACGCGGATGGACGCCAGTTCGGCCAATCCCAAAGGACTAGTCAAATATTCAAGCAACCAACGGCTATCCACCTTATTTTTCTTCGGACGGATCCCCACAAGATTTTGTGTAACCAGCGTATACGGTCTGTCTTCTGTGATCCGGGCCAATTTATCGGTTGTGCCCCGAACCGACAAAAGGATATCGCCTTCTTGAATCTGGTATTTCTCAACTTTTGAGTTTTCTTTGACATTCCCTTTTGTAAGCTTGCTGAAGTCTACTTCTTGATTGGTCAAATCGGATATTTTGATGAATTCATACTTGCCACCATCAGCTTCATCGCTGGACACTGCATTGAATCCTCTGTAGATTTCCGCGATGTCAGCCAACTCTACAGTCTCTGTTCCGCTCCATTTTTCAGCATCAATTTCAATGATCGTGCCACCTTCGATTTTAATGAAGGTATCTTTCACATACTGTTCAGGCAATAAGATGGAATCCTGTTTGCGAATATCCTCTGCTTTGACTGTTTTGACGAATCCCTCCACATCATTATTTCCTTCGTATGCTGCAATGATTTTTTTGATGGAGTCTTCAGGCAAGCTCATGAGTGTTCTGCTTTTTGTTACAGGGACGCTTGTTGCATTAATCATCCTGACTTTATTAATAAGCCTTTTCTTGTTCTTATTGACGACCAATAATGCAGTAGGCATTTGTGTATACGGAGCGAACACTCCGGCTGGCAAAGCGATGACAGCTTCAATCAGATCTGCAGCCAAAAAATTCTCCCGGATTTTTGTGACTTGATTCCCCATGAACAGAGCCGAGTTGGAAACCGCGAAAACTGCTTTCCCATCGGAATTTAACCCTTCAAGCCCATTCATGATAAATGCCCAATCCAAACTTGTCTTTGGCGGCAACCCAAAACGAAAACGATTATGAGAATCATTTTGCAGTATATCCCATGTACGATGATCCGCCCGAAGCCCAAAAGGCGCATTTGTGATGACACGGTCAAATTTTTGATCTAAGTAAAGTGGCTCACTAAGTGAATCTCCCTGAAAAACTTCTGTGTTAGTGGCATTCAGACAATACAGATATATAATCGCAAAGTTGTATGTTGTCCGATTCAATTCTTGCCCTACAATCCTCTGTCCGGGATTATTTTTCAGTATTTCTTCATATGTACTGCCGATCCCAAAAGTAGGGTCCAGAATAGTTGATTCCTCATTGATATCCGCTAATGCAACCATTAACTGATTAACTGCTTTCGGAGTCACACTGAATTCAGAAAAGGAACCGTCCGTACTCACCATGTCGATTATAAGATCGGCATCATTTTGCGGATCAACTGATAATAAAAACTTGTAAATTTCAAAAACAATATCAGCATTCAGGGAAGATAGCTCTCCAGAGAAATCGAGCGCTTTCAGTTCAATGCCGATTTCCTGTTGCTTCTTGACGAAACGATAGTGCAACTCCTCTTTTGGCAGTTGCATCAATTCCGACAAAACTCGACGATTATCATGAGATATGAAGATGCAGACGATGACGATTTTTACTAAATCATCAAAGCTCATCTTTCCTCTTAACTCAGACAACAACCTGTAAAGTAGCTCTTTTGTGTTTAATTTGTTCAAAATACTCACTCCTTATGCTTTCTATTATACCCTTGTGCGCTCTATTAATTATGATTAGTGTAAATAATTTGTATGCTTGTACGGTTATGTCGGTTTTCCAACCATTGTGAAGAAAGAATCGCCTGTTCCAGATTTGTTTTGGACAACCCCAAACTCCCCGTAGCGAGTCGTAGTGTCGTGACTTTTGGAAGTCGTTCACTGTAATCCTCTAGAAATTGACAGGCACTGGTAGATCCTTCGATGTTTTTGGCTTTATGCGGACTTGCTGCAACAAAGATATCACTATATCGTTCAGTGTCCAGCAAAGATCCAAAATCAAACATCTTCACTTTGCTGTATTCGATAAATTTTAATGTATCTTTTTTTAGCCCATGGTTCTTGCAAATTTTTTGGATACAAGTATCCGACAATTGACAATCTCCCAAGATAAGAATTTTTTTCGCAAACCCAGCTTCCATCTTAAACACATCAACCACTCCTTCTGTCCGATTTCTTATAATTATAATAACATACGACTTTTTATGTGTCAAGTATAATTAATTAGTATTTCATTACTATTTTTGAGTTGTTGTTTAAAAGCCAAAAAAAGTGAATGACTAGATGCTTATGCAATATAAATTTTAGTGTACTACGAAAAAGATCAGGCAACCTCCTAAGAGATCAACCTGATCTTTTCATTATCATCATCTTAGAATTCATACAATTTTATCCCGAAAACGTCATCTTCACGAATGCGCGAATTCCCGGGGAGGGAGCTGTCATCGGAAATTCAACTACCGAAATGAATAAAATTCCCGGCGAAGGAGTTTCCACCGGGAATTCAGCTTCTAATATGAGTCGGTTTCCCGACGAGGAAGCTGTCACCGGGAATTCGGCCGCCGAAACGAGTAAATTTCCCGGCGAGGCCCCTACTTGCTTTACATAATATAGCTACCGAATGTTCACTCAATCCTGCACCTTCAAAACCGTCTCCCTTTCAATCACCTCATGCGGCACGATCATTTTCGGCAGCAGGGCGCTTGGTTCGTTGAGTTGGCGGATCAGGAGGGCGGCGGCTTGTCGGGCCAGTTCCTGGACGTGGATGTCGATTGTGGTCAGGAACGGGTGGGACAGGGTCGCAAAGACGGAATTGTTGAAGCTGATCAGCGAGATGTCGTCCGGCACTTTGTACTTGTCCAGCTGCAGATATTGCAGGACGCGCAAGGCCAGGCGGTCATCGCCGACGACGAGTCCGGTCGGTTTGGTCTCTTCGAGGAACTCCTGGAAAGCCATGAAATCAGTCGGCGTTTCGAAATAGAGTTCCGGATGGACGGTCAGTTTGGCGTCGCGCAAGGCATCGGAATAGCCTTTATAGCGTTCCTTATCGACGACTTGGGAAGGCGTCAGACCGACATAGCCAATCCGCTGGTGTCCATGCTGGATCAGGCAGTCGGCCGCCGATTTGCCGGACAGTCGGTTGTCGTTGTCGATGTAGATCGTCTCATTCTTGTAGACATCCGGTTTCCCCAGCAGTGCGTAAGGAATCTTCTCTTCGTGCAGGAACTTGCGGATCGGATCTTTAGCATCCGAGTACAACAGGATGAAGCCATCGACCAGTTTGCGTTGATGCATCAGGCGCACGCTGTCCTTCAGTTCCGCCATCGTTTTCCCGGTCGCCAGGGAAATCATGTATTTCTGTTCGTTGCAGACGACGCCGATTTCCTGGATCATCTCGAGGAAGAGCGGATTCTGCGCAGGATTCCCCATCGTCCCCACCGGCAGGATCACGCCGATTGTTCGTGTGGACTTGTTGGCTAGGTTCTGGGCGGCGAAGTTGGGCGTATAGCCCAGTTTATGCATCGCTTGGCGCACTTTCACTTTTGTGTTTTCGCTGATCAGCGGACTGTCCTTCAACGTGCGCGAAACGGTTGAAGTCGCGACGCCCGCTTCTCTGGCGACATCTTTTATTGTAACGGTCATAGGCATTTTCCTCAGAGTTCATTTTTGTATTCTAAGATTACCATGTAAAGTTGTAATTTTGAACCCTTGTCGCTAAAGTATTTGCCGCCAGAACGATATTGTCCCAGCCGGGATGGTGGATGGCGTCCGGCACTTCCTGCGCTTCGATCGCCAAACCGAGGTGGCTTTGCATCGGGCGCCCGTTCACAAGGTAAGGCTCATTCATATCGGTCGTCGAAAACAATACGATGCTGCTGCGGTTGCTGGATAGCGCCATTTCCCGGCCACTGCCCGCATCGCTGAGGACCAACTGCTCTTGTTCGTCTGGGTGCATCAGGAATACGTCGTCGAATCCTTCCGGCCGTCTTTGGATGGCATCGCCGATAAGCGTCGCTTCGCGGAAATCGAAAGCCGTCCCATCGACGGCACGTTTTTCTCCGGTCGGCAGCTTGTCGGCATCCAGCTCCAGCACTTCCTCACAGGCCAGCTGCAAGGTGTGATCGGTGATCGGACGCTTGGCATCGCCGCTCAAGTTGAAATAGATATGGCTAGTCGGATTGAACAGCGTTTCTTCAGAGCTTTCGCCTGTCATCGTAATCGTCAGGCAGCCTTCCGCATCGAGGGAATAGCTGGTTTTCGCCTGCAGCCGGCCGGGATAGCCGACCGCTTCCGGAGTCGATTCCAATGTAAACGTGACGGTCACTGCTTCTTCCGTTTCTTCGGTCGTAAATCCCCAGAACTGCTGGCCCCAGCCCCGGCTGCCGCCGTGGATATGGTGCTTGCCCGCATTCTGTTCCAGCTGCACTTCGCCCCATCTGCCTCCAGCGATCCGGCCGGCAACCGGTCCAACGGTCGCGCCGAAGGAAGCCCGGTCGTTCCCGTAAGCTTCGGCATCGGCCAGGCCGAGGACAACGTTTTCGCTCCTGCCTTCCCGATCCGGGACCAACAAGCGGATCAGCCGGGCACCGTAGTTGATGCAGCTGACGGACATGCCGTTCGGCTGGCTCAAATCGATGCGCCAGACTTGTTCCGTGCCGATGCTGCCCCATTCGCGGACAGTGATGCTAGCCATTGGCCGTCGCCTTCTCCCACGTATCGCGCAGGACGGCAAGTGACAAGTCGCTCGTGTCCGCCAAGACGCGGTCGGCTTGCGCCAGCACTTCAGCGTCGCCAATTGCGATTGCAGGGATATGCGCTGCTTTGATGGCCTCCACGCCGGAAGCGGCATCTTCCACGCCGATGCACTCAGCCGGTTGCACACCCGCAAGTGCCGCACCAGCCAAGAAAATGTCCGGAGCCGGTTTGCCTGCAGCTACTGAAGCTGGATCGACGATGCCGTCGAAGTAGTCCTTGACCTGCAAAAGCTCCAGGATGCCAGGTGCGTTCTTGCTGGCGGAAGTCACGATCGCCTTCAGACCTGCTTGGCGCAATTCTTCCAACAGCGGCAGAATCCCAGGCAGGATGTCCGCCGGTGTCATTTCCTGGATCAGTTCCAGATAATGGTCATTTTTCTTTGTGCAAAAAGCTTCTTTTTCAGCTGTGGAATATTTATCCGCCAAACCACCGAATGCCAGGATGCGCTCCAGCGAATCCATCCGGCTGACGCCCTTCAGTTCTTCATTGAAGGCTTCGTCGACGATGACACCCAACTCCGCGCCGAGATCACGCCAGGCCAAAAAATGGAACTTGGCGGTGTCGGTGATGACACCATCCAAGTCGAACAATACTGCTTTCAACATTTCATTCTCTCCTTTGATGTCGCTCATGCAGACACGGTCTTTTTCAGTGCGACTTTGATTTCATCTTTCAGCTGCAGCGCTTCGTCATAGATGCGGACAGGCAACGCTTCGCCCTTCACCAAGGTCAGGCTGACGTGTTCTTCGCTCACTGCAATCAGGATCAAGCGACCGCGGTAGTTGATGTGGAATTGGTAGTGCGTCCAGTCTTTCGGCAAGAACGGCGCGAAGCTCAGACCGTCTTTGGCACGCATGCCGGCGAAGCCTTCCGCAATCGTCAACCAGCTGCCGGTCATCGAAGTGATGTGCAAACCGTCTTCGGTATCGTTGTTGTAGTTGTCCAGATCCAGGCGGGCAGTGCGTTGGTACAGTTCCACAGCTTTTTCTTCCTTGTGCAGTTCGGCGGCAAGGATGGCGTGGATGCATGGTGACAAGCTTGATTCATGCACAGTCATCGGCTCGTAGAAGTCGAAGTTGCGTTCTTTTTCTTCCAGCGTAAATTCGTCACCGAACAGGTAGATGCCTTGTAGCACATCCGCTTGTTTGATGAAGCAGGAACGCAGGATTTTGTCCCATGACCATTTTTGGTTCAATGGCAAATCAGCTTTGTCCAGCGCGCTGACCGGTTTCAGATCTTTGTCCAGGAACGTGTCGTGCTGCACGAAAACTTGGCGCTCTTCATCGTACGGGAAGTACATGTTGTCGATGATGTCCTGCCATTGTGCTTTTTCGGCTGCGGTGATGCCTAATGCTTCTGCGCGTTCCGGATACTTCTCCAGGCTTTCCAAAGTATAACGCAGCACCCAGACAGCCAAGCGGTTTGTGTACCAGTTGTTGTTGATGTTGTTTTCGTACTCGTTTGGTCCGGTCACGCCATGGATCATGTAGCATTGCTTGTTTTGTGAGAAGTGTACGCGGTCCGCCCAGAAACGGCTGACAGCGCTGAGCACTTCCAGCCCTTCTTCGGCCAGGTAGCTTTCATCGCCTGTATAGGCGGTGTAATTGTAGATTGCATAAGGAATCGCCCCGTTGCGGTGGATTTCCTCGAAAGTGATTTCCCATTCATTGTGGCACTCCACGCCGGTGAAGGTAACCATCGGATACAACGCGCCCTTCAATCCTTGTTGCTTCGCATTATGGAAAGCGCCCGGCAATTGGTTGTGGCGGTATTTCAAAAGATTGCGGGTAACTTCCGGCTCGGTGACCGCCAAGTAGAACGGCACGCCGTAAGCTTCCGTATCCCAGTAGGTAGCGCCGCCGTATTTCTCGCCGGTGAAGCCTTTCGGTCCGATGTTCAGGCGCTCATCTTC
>Ga0194138_10000392_pt1 | contig 21045 bp, 36 predicted proteins | sample TARM_MetaG_T2_14_FD_134022 | JGI IMG/M metagenome (GOLD analysis project Ga0194138, IMG submission 134022) | Freshwater microbial communities from Pennsylvania, USA, analyzing microbe dynamics in response to fracking - TARM_MetaG_T2_14 (version 2) | ecosystem: Environmental > Aquatic >...
ATCCCCAGTAGCCTCACCGAACGCGGTGTCGTAATCTGTGTCCAGCACGTCGTCTGTAGTATCCATAGCAGTTATTTACCTGTGTTTGTGTTGTGTGTCAAGTTTGTGGCGCTTCTTTTGTGACGCCATCAAGGCCCTTCTGTATCGTTCGTAGTACCCGTAGCTCGCCTTGGTACCTGAACAACTCGTGTTCGTTATCGATTCGCTCCAGCGAGCTCGACGACTTCTCCGCCAGACTGCTGAGGTACTGGCGTAACACTTCCTTGAGCTGTGGGTTGCTCTGTAGTGCCGCGGCGAGCTGCTGTTGTGCTGACGATCTGTCTGAGGGTGTCAAGGTCTACTCCTTTTACGATAGCTTCAACCAACGCTCGGGCCGTAGCCACATCGGCGTTGTCCAGGTTGCGCTGGGCGGCGGTGGTTTCTTTGAGCGCCTTGCCTCGGGTCAGCATGATGTCTGCCGCCATAACTTCGGCAGCCTGCTGTTGCGCCTGCTCAGCTTGCGCCGACTGCGCCTCGCGGCGTTCGGCCACTTGTTCTTTGGTCGCCAGCAGTTTCTCAAGCGGTAGGTCGCGTACTGACAGTCGCTCTTTCAGTAGCTCTTCCTCGTTGATATAGATGCGCTCTTCGGGTGTCAGCGTCTGCGCCAGGGCATCCAACACGTACGCGCGGACTTCCTTGGCCATGAGGCTGCTGGCGCCTTTGGCAATCGGTCGCAGATCGCCGGTGAGGGTGTCCGCGTCTTCGTGATAAATCAGGTTCCACTGGATCAGTGCGTTGATCACACTGGACGTGAACTTGTCGAAGTTGCGCACAATGTCCTTGAACGGGAGCGCTGCGTTACCCATGGCCATGGACATATTACCCTGCGTACGCAGCGCCTCGGATGGCATGGACTCCATATCGCCGCCGGTCATCGGGTTGACGAACGTTTCCGCGTCCGCGAACTCGCGGAACAGGCCGATAGCGGCCATCAGGTCGGTCATATGACTGTCGAACGAAATAGACTGCACCGCGCGCCCACCGTTCGGACTCGCGTTGTCTTTGACCCACGCCTTGAACGGCACGATGGTGTTAGGGTTTGTACTGGCCGCCAACTGATCCAGATCCACTTCGACGTTCGGACCACACACCGATGCTGCGTTGTCCACCAACATGCGGGTGAACGTGGCAATACCGAGCTGGCTGTCGCGCATGATGACCGGTAGGCCGGAACCAGTCAGGTTGACTTCATCTTCTTCAAACACGAAGTGGTGGTACATACTGACCTGGTCCTTGTACGGCGCCTGGGCTACCTTGACCACCACGTCGTCGATCATCCACACGCATCCGTAGGAACACTTGTCCAGGTCACTGTCAGGCACTTCAACGCCCGCGGCCCGCAGGTCGTGGCCGGTGATGCTACCCCAGTATTCAAACAGCTCGAACTTCTTACCTTCGCCGGGTTGTGTCTGCTGTTGCTCAGTAGACAGCGCGTCCAGCACCTGTTCGTGATTACGCTTGCGGTAGTTACCGTCCGCATGGTCGCGCAGGTACTGCTCCACCGCGTCGGTTATGAAATCCTCACGCTGACCTAGTTCTGCGAAGGTGGCGTGGGGATAGACGTGGCGCTGGAATGCGCCGTCCATGAACTGGAACTCTTTCGCGGAAAAGTCGGGGTAGTAATCCCAGATCGACACCGGTTCCAGGTACGGGCGATACAGATCAAGTTCTATCACTGTTGGCATACCGGTGTCGCTAACCCGCAGTACGGCGCCTTTGTGGCCTACGCTCATCGGGCCTTTCAACACGCCGCAGCCGTACAGCACACCGGAGAACAGAACCTTGCGCACCAGGGCGGGGTAATCACAGGCTGTGTCGTGAGAAGCATCCTTGAGCTGGTCGTCGATAACCAGCTCCATCGCGGATGCGATCTCGTCGGCCAGTAGTTTGATCAGACGGTCCATCTCAGTCTGGGATGCGCGTGCCTCTGGGTTAGCAGCCGAATCTTCTATCCACTTTTGCGCGATGCCTTGCAGACGCTCCAGCGGTAGTTGCGGTTTAGGGGAGGCTTCGACGCCCCAGTTCTTTTCGCCAGCCGGAAACAACAGGGCGTGCAGTCGGGCTACCAGCGCCAAACACTTGACCCGGGTAATCTTTGGATACGCCCGGGACTGCTCGGTCGTGAGCTTGTCGAGGATAGCGGGGTCGTACTCACCGATGTATTGGCGGACGTTCTTGAGCCATTGTTCCTCGCGGACCTGGCGGGACTTCTCGTATTCCTTGAACCGGTCGCTCAGCTTGGTACCGAGTTTCTTGAGCCTGTCGGTGTCCAGCTTCAATTCTGTATCTTCGTCAGCCATGGTGCTGGACCCCTAGTAAACGTACGTGTTGCGCGACTTTACCGCATGATGCGCATGTTTTCTAGCGCGGGCGTCGCGCGCGTTGCCATCGGCGAACGCCATCATATTGTACTGAAAAGCGTCGTGCACGTGGCTGTATTCGTTTTTCTCGGGGCTGTCCGCCTTGACTCCTTTGCGGTTTATCGCGTAGCGGTAGCCTGCCTGGAACCCGATTATCAGTTTCTTACAGCTTGGATCGATCAGTACCGCGGGGCCTGCCTCGGTCAACAAAGACAGCCCGTCCTCCACCGCGCCTAAGCGAGCGGCTAAGACGTTGCTCGATGCTGGCACTACCTTGACCCCTAGTTCGCGCTCAACCACGCTGGCTACGGTAGCCTCGTCTGTCTGGGCACGTTGCTTGGTTGCAGGGTCCGCCGCGATAATCATTTTGCAGTCTCGGAACCGCTGGTTAATCAGGGGTTTGACCTTCTCGCGGCAGAACCGCTTGGCGCCCATGCCGTCGCTGGTCAACTCGGCCAGCACCAGTACACGGCCAAAACTATCCTGTTGTGAGAACGTGGCCGCCGGTGTAAGCCCTGCGTCGAAACCCATGATGATCGGCAGGTGTGGGTTGTATTTCAACGGCTGCTTAGCGCCGTGCAGCTCCGAGTTGAACATCTTGTACACGGGTTTGCCGCGTTGGCTGAACCCCCACAGCACCTTGATGAACTGGCTGACCCATGCTTCGGTCTTACCCTTTGCCAGTTCCATATAATACTCACTACTGTCTGGGTCGTACGGTGGCAAGTTTTCCAAGTTCTCGGCATCTGGGCTGAACCCGCTGGGTTGGACGAAGTAGTTCAGCACTTCCTGCTGCAGCTTCGCTCCACCCTCTTCGTCTGGCCACTCATAGTTGAGCCAGTCGTACCACCAGGCGTCCTGCGTGCCTGGGTTCGATGCGCCCCAGATACCCTTCCAGGTACAGCCGCCCTCTTTCTTCGACGGAAAGCGACCACAGCGTGACTGCAAGGCGTCAACAATCTCACGTGGGATCTCCACGAACTCATCCAGCATAGCCCCTGTGATCTCCAGAGACAGTACACTCGATACGTCATCCGCGGTATCCAGTGCTCGGAACATAACCTCGCAGTGCACGTCACTGAATCGGAACGTAAACGTCTTCGGGGTTGCGCGCCATTCACCGGCGATGCCAGGTTTGAACCACTGGAAGAATGATTTGAGCGTGGTGTCCTGCAGTTCCTTGTTCGTGTTACGCACCACTACGAACCGCGTGTATCGGATGCCGTCTTCGGGGTTGGGCACCTGGCGTTTGGCGTGGAACAGAATTTTCATCAGGCAGGCTACTGACTTGCCCGAGTTGCCAGTAACGAACACCCGGCCGTTGTGTCGAGCCAAAAAGAAACTGGACGGGGTGCGGAAGCAGTATTGTTTGCCGCCTGGCGCCGGTACTTCGACACTCTCATACGTCTCAGATTCTTTTACGCAGACCGCCGCCTTGCGGCTGCCCTTGGGCGATATGTGGACCGTGTATGTGGGTTTCCAGTTTGGGTTCTCGGGGTAGGTGTACGTGCTTATGGTTGCTCGACCACCTGTAGCGTGGGCCACGTATTGGATGAAGTCCGCGTCTCCTTTTGAGTTGGTAGAGAACCGGGTGTCTGGACCCTCGAACAAACCGTCCCAATGCGACATTTCGTCGATGATCACATTTAGCTCGGTATTGTTCGCTGCCCACCACTGGGGGGTATCGAACGTCTTGCCCATGTATGGGCTGTCAAACCTAAAGCACGTCTCTGACGGTCTGCCTGGGTATGTAGATTCTTTGTAGCTGACACCGCACGCCTTGAGTAATTCGCGAAGCCTGATTTTCTTACGTTCTTTGCGCACGACAATGTGACACCATCGTCTTTTGTTCGTGGTTTTTTTGCCCGGCGCCGGGAAATGTCCATCCGCATGTATAGCTACCGCCAGACGTAGAATGCGGCCAGACAATCCGGTGCCTGGGGCATCGACACAGAACGAGGTCGGTATTCGACGCACGCTCGGTTTGTCGTGTATTTTACCGGCCGGCACAACGCGGAAGTCACCCTTGTAATCGTAGTACGGAACGCGATGGTTCTCGGACAAGACCATGGATAGGGACCGCTCATTGCGGAAGTGAATCATTTTCTCGGCAGGGGCCACTATGTACCCAAGTGGGTCTACCAATGTGACGCAGCCACCTGTGGGGTCGTTTATGGGTGATGGGGTCCACTGCGCCACCTTATCACCTGGTTCGTACTCATCGACCCGCTTCCACCCTCGGGCGGTCAAGAACTCGGTATCCCCAGACACGGGACCGACCGGACCCACGACGAAGGTATATTTCTTGAGGCTTTGGATTACGGCCTCACCTGTAGGGGTCGGTGTGTAGTTTACGTCGCTCATGTTCGGGGATACCTTATTTACCAGATACTACAGGTATACCACGAGTGTCGCGCGGCGACCAGTGTTTGTTGCTCATACGTCGGTGATCTCCCCGTCGTACGTGTTGCCCGAAGGTTTGCCGCCCGAGAAGTTGATGTTGAGCGAGAAGCTACCGGTACCGTCAACAGATGCACCTGTCTTGTCGAAGCCGGCCCAGCGCACAATATCGTTGATCAGTTTCGCGCGCACCCGGGGGTCCATATCCTCGGTCTTGGCAATCTTGTAGGCTTCGTCAATCAGATCCTCGGCCTGGAGCTGCGCCTTGAGGGTGAACGTCGCCCCCTCTTTTTCGAGTTCTTTTTTGAGCGTGGCGACTTTCGCCAGGAACGACGTGTCGTTGACGATCAAGTCGTAGTGGTGCGGCATCAGCGAATATTCTTCGCAGATCGATTCCTTGCTGGCGCCGAGCACAAAGTCGATGACGATGCGGATGCTCCACTCGGGGCGCGAAGCCAACGAGGTCGGAGACGTAGGCACCCACGGTGGTATAGACCGCACTATCTCCAGCGGGTCGCTACCGTCGAACACGGGCTTTCGTGGCTCGGGTGTGTCTTGCTCGATAGGGTCGCCCCACGCGAACGGATCATTCATGGTGTAGCTCCTGTAACCTGTTCGGTGATTATCGGCTAGTGGGGCTGAGTGTCAAGGTGCTGCGCGCAATGGAGCGTGCCCTGATCACCGACCGCCCCATGAGCCACCGAGCTATTCCCAATACTCGCCCAAGGGTTTGTGATCATCCATCTGTTGAAGAAACTTGCCGTCGCGGAACAGATTGAAGTCCACGGCAAGTCTCTGCTTATGTAGGCTGCCCGTAGCGCCATACCCTTTCTTTTCGCCAACCTGGCCGTGCAGGCGCGGGTCACGGTACGCATCGCCAAAGGTCATCTCATAGCCGTTCTGGTAGGCGTATTCGATCAGCAGCCCGATCATTTTGGTAAAGCGGCGTTGCTTGCTTCCGAGTGACATATAAACTCCAGGCAATAAAAAACCGCCTCAAGGGCGGTATGTGAAATGGTCAGCCTTTTTGATAGTGCGGTGATGACAGAGCTGGAAGATGGCGGCAGTATCAACACCACTTCTCACACGGATTGTGGGTCGTTCTGAAAATCCTTAGTTGCATCCTAGCGCCGGTGAAGTTTGCAGTACCGGCATTCTCTATATATCAGATCTTTATCTGGTCAGCAGCAATAAACAGCTCATCAAGGTCTATCTCTAAGGGTCCTGCAATTGCAGCCATCAACGGGCTGTCACGATGGAACTCCCCTATTGTGTCAAAGGCTAGCTGGGCTTCTGGACCGGCTGCTACCACCGCTGCCTTTACTAACTCCAACTTACTAGCATGGTAAAGCGCCATAATACCCTGCGCCTTGGAGACAACTTGCGGCACGTATTCAGGCACTGGCCCCCACTGTTCTAGCTCAAAGTTCCATACTTGACGGGCATCCTCCGGAGCAGATGAGACTTCAATAGCTACAGCAGTAGGTTCAACACCGCTATAGCCCCCTAAGTAGTTACCTATAGAATCAACATAGTGTTTTGTATTCATGCGACAGCCACCAATCTAAGCTTCCATTGGGTTGGGCTAATAATCTGGTTGGCACCATTATCCGGCCTTATCATTTTCAGCCCACTAATCCCTACCCTTACTTGCAACTCATCATCTCTAGCTATAACTCCAAGCCCAAAGCTAGCATTATCCCCGTCACTAATAGTGGCCATCACCACTGCCTCACCCACCGCACAACCATAGACGGCAGTCTGGCAGATTGCATAGGCCTCTATAAATCTGGGAATTGTTCCTAGGGTGTGGGCTATTGTAAGGGTGCCGCCAGTTACATAGGTGTAATCACTACTTACCCACTCTTTAGTAAGCACAGCTTTGGTATTGTTAGGGTACGCAACAATAGTCCCTGAGCTATTGGTAACGTAGACATCAAACCCAGTGCCAACTCGCACATAATAGATTGAGTTGGCCTGGAGTGGTGAAGGTAGTGCAGAGACTACCTTATGCTGTAATACTTCAGCCATAGGATCACCAGTTGTTAGTATCCCAGTCAACAGCGCCGCCAATCTCGGCCCCGTTATAGTAAGGCTTTCCGCCGATCTCAGAGAATTTATCTAGCACCGTCTTATTGGTGTGTGAGTGAGCCTGCCCAACCGCACTATCAATCTGCGCCGGGGTAGACGTGGGCTTGCCTGAAATAGCCGCCCAAGTAACAGTCACATCCATAGACTCAAACTCGGAGAGCTTAGTGAAGCTGGTAGTCCCGGCGTTATAAGCATACAGAGCCGCACCGGCTGTCACCGTTGCATCAGCACTGGCATCAGTCACCAATACCATGCGATTCACATCAAGAACCAATGCGTCACGTGCTGCAATATCAGCAGCAATAAGCACGGTATTAAAGTCCGCCACCACAGCATTAGCCGCTGCTGTTGCCAGTGCGGTAATCATCGTTGAGTTACCTATAGACTTTGCTACACCAGCATCATCCGTCAGGTATGCTTCAGCGTAAGAGCCGTTCTCTACATAGTAGAACGAGTCCGGCTCTAGGCTGCCGGGTAAGGATGTTACTTTGTTAAATGCAAGTGCCATGCTATCACCACTCTTTGTTGTTCCAAGTTATTCCTGTTCCCAGCTCAGACATAAACTCTGCCCACGTGCCGCCGGGGTTTCTCGCTTCCCAATCTTCAAAAGCACTTAATCCTGCTCGGCCCCGGACGCCTCCAGCGACAATTTTCATCTCTGGACTTTTCTCTGAAACCAATCGTTTATTAGGTCGTTTAACTCCAGCCACTTGATGCCGCAAGCCGGTATTAACTGCCACAACCTTGCTCATCGAGTCACCTCATTGCTGATGCAAAACGGGCTTACCGCCACAAGCGGATAGACGTTGCCATCAGGGTCAATGGCCTCTGCATCCCACACACCACGCATGACAGGTAGGCTTTCTGCTGTCTCCGCACCCAGTGACAGAGTGAATGTACTGTTCGCCGGATCAACCAGAAACAAGCCGTCAGCACCTGCAGCCGTGGTAAAGCTCAGGACTGGCTCTGCATCGGTAATGCGTAGGCGGAACATGGCGCGAGCCGTCCAGCCGGTAATATCGCCCGGGGCTGGGTATTGAATGACGCCGCCTGATGACCAGGTGTGCCGCCAGCACTGGCCAACAAGACCGTTTATCTCAATGGTGTCCACGTCGATAACAGTGGCGCTATACTCCCCGTTGAGCTCGCTCGGACGCCGGACGCACGATACTGTGAACGGCCAGTCTTCAGGCAGGTTGTGATCTGGCACAGTGAGGCGCACGGGCACAAGTGACGGAACACCTGTAATCGCCTTGGATACAAGTCTGCCCTCGGCGTACATCAGCGCAAACTCGAACGTCTTGCCTTTGGGGATAGTGAGATCGATAACCGGGGCGCCCATGGATAACTCCTACTGGTGTCAGGTGATTACCCACCAGGCCATCCCCGTGGTGGGTCTAGCGTCGGAGCTTACGGGGTCTCGACGGCCGCCAAGCGGGCTTCGAGTTCTTCGATGTATTTCAGAAGCGCGTTCAGTTTCTTGGCCTGGTTGGCGCGGGTTTCGGTCTCGGTGAACTTCTCGGTTGCTTGGGCCATGGGTCGTTCCTCGGTGCTGGGTCAGTTGGCGCGGGACTGCATCGCCCGTGTAGCACGAAGAGTAGACGGTTTGCAAGGGAGGGTCAATAGGGCGGGTGCTACGTCCGTGTAGCCTACCTTTTCGCCGTAGCAGCGGTCGGGCTGTCTGCAGACAGTTACCGACTCCAGCCTGGGCCGAGACCCACAGTGGTGTGCTGTTTCACAGCCCAGAAAGATTGGAATACACGGTGGTGGGTTCGGATCACCATTACTGCCGCTCGGTGCTTGTTATCGCCTTTCGGCCAACCTTGAGCACCCGCCCGGACTTACTAGGTCTTTCTCCTGGTACTCAGAACCAGACTCCCATTACACCCTGGTGTGGCGCAGGCATTCTGCTCGTCGCGTGCCGCATATTTAACCACAGGTCGCATCGTGTATTGCTGTGTAGTGTGGTTTACCCGGTCGTCCAGGTTGCGGCCCTTTCGATCATTACGCGGAGCATACCCGCCCGTCCCAAACTACACAGCAATACATCCCTCCGATAAAACTAGGGGCCAGCCACCGCCAAGCAACTGGCCCCTATCACAACGCTACCGGAGAGCAGCACGGGTAAAGTTAGTAGGTTGGCTAGGTTATGTCAAGCGGGGGCTATAAAATCTATAACGAGGCGGATATGTGGGAGGTGTATTAGGTACTGGGTTTTTGTGGGCTGGGCAAATTTTATGAGCGGCACTGCATTGTGGTTTTGTTTTTAGGGATAGTACAACTAGGACACTGTGAAATTAGGTGCTGTGTAGTGAGGCGAATGGATAAGAGAGGGTACGCACACAGCCCCTCCCCCCAGCACCCCTCGCGCCTGGAGTCAAGGGACGTTACTCGATGCCAGCTAGCAGCCCGAGCACGCCGCCAGGATTTAGCAGAGCCTCCCGCGCCAGCTAAGCGCTAGCCAGGTGAGCTACGCTAGCCAGCTAAGCGCTAGCCAGGTGAGCTACGCTAGCCAGCCAGGCACACAACAGCACACCGCCGTATAATTAAGCGCCGCACGTTAAATCTAATTATGTTTAGCGGGTGATGGCCTTGCTTGTTTTACGTAGCGCGCCAGGTTATAGCGCCTAAGTAGTATTCTCGCGTATACGCGAGACAATACCGCCGAGCTATCCGTATACGCGAGACGCTAATTTAGAGCTATTTGTATACGTGGGAGGCTATCCGTATACGCGAGACGCTAATTTAGAGCTATTTGTATACGTGGGAGGCTATCCGTATACGCGAGACGCTAAATCTAAGGCTTAACACGTGGCTATATACTGCTAAATTAACGTAGAGCGTGTTAATTCGGCACCATTATGGTGCGTTTTGCTAAAAATAGTGATCCAAAGGCTTGTTTTTACCCAAATGACCGAATAGGTCACTACGGCTGAAAGGCCCATTCCAGAGCGGTTCCTCTTATTATTTATCCATGGAATAGTGAAAAAAGTGAAAATAGTGAAGGAAAAATTTATAGGATACGCTGTGAGGGTTATTTGTATTCATGAGATTGTGCGGCGCGCTAAATTAACACCGCAGCATAACAACCAAAAGAATACAAACAGCCCCTAAAACGCGTTATATCTGAAAAGTCTTGTCTATTTTCACTATGTTCACTAATACCCCTCTAGCATGGGCCTCCCAGGCTAGGCAACCTTGACTAATGGTCACTAAAAAGCCCCGCCGCTTCACTATTTGCCAGCATTTCTATGGTGTCCGTATACGGATAGCCTTAAATTAAGCCTATTTGTATACGCGAGAACGCCAATTTAAGGCTATCCGTATACGCGAGAGCACCACACATAGCCCAATGTATACGCGAGAGCGCTAATTTAAGGCTATCCGTATACGTGGAGCCCACGCCTATTATTCTCGTGTATACGTCAGACCTTACCTGTATACAGTTAGACCGCCCATCGACTAGAGCGTCTGGCGTATTCTTTTGATGGTAATGCTGCGTTATGCTACCCACTCACAACCACGGAGCACTACATTATGAAGCCACGCAAGCCCCGCCCGCTTAACTTGCCCCACCAGATGCAGGCGCGAATAACCGATAGCCAACTGTTTTTCATTCAGGTTATGGCACCCAACGAGCGCAACGCAGCCGCGCAACTGCGCAAGACGCTAGAGCGCTGCATCAATTTAGCCCTGGATACCGGAGCAGCCCCGCCCGCGTTATATGAGCACATAGCGCAGCACCGCCCTATAAAATGGAGCGAGCTATATAGCCGCGGACCCATACCAGGTGCAGACCACCTGCCCGAGCCGCATTATTCCCGCGTGCATGGCCACCCGAGGGCTGCCCAGGTAGCGCCAGGCACCAGCAACCCACGCCCTGACCCGTTCGCAGACTGGGAAGACGACGAACCCGAGCCACAACACCACGCAGCGCCACAATACACACCACCGGCCCAGGTACAGCCGCAGCCGATCCAACAACCCGCAAGCGGCCCGCAGTACCTGGCGAACCCATACGCGCACTTACCAAACAGTCAGCGACCGGCCAAATACCAGGCCACCAGGCAGACCCGACACGCGACACCCGAAGAACTAGCAGCCGAAGGCCGCCGCGCGATGCAGTACGCAGCGCTTGAAGCCCAAGGAAAAGCGCCAGCCTGGGAGCACGCACCCTGGGAGGAAGTCATACCAGACAACCAGGCATAAGCACGCCCCGCCTTATAAATAAACGATATTGAAATAACAGCGCACGGACGCGCACACCCTCAAAACTCTGGTATAGTTACCCCACGATTTACGAAAAACGAACCGGAGACACCGCCATGACCTACTTCGAACCAGCAGCAGACCAGCCAGACCTGACCACCGTGCGCACCAACGCGCCGAGCTACCGCGAGCGCTTGAACAAGCTGGCCAACCGCGCCCCGCGCATCACGCTGCACAGCGCCGAGCTTATCCAGGCCGACACACTCGCCATGCGCAAAGCCCGCGCCGCAGTGTACGCCCGCAACAACCCGAAATCATTCGCCGTCTATAACGGCCACACCCTGGAGGCTTGAACCATGAACCAGCCCTTACGTTACACACCCGTTACAACCGCCGCACGCTGGACCCAGGAGCAGCGCGCCGACGCCATGCGCGACAGCATCAAACACCAGCAGGATCTGATACGACTAGCCCGCCAGGCGCTGGCATGCGGCAACGCCACCGCCAGCCGCGAGTATATGAACCAGTATCGCAGCGAGCACACAACATATCAGTGGCTAGCCCGCGTCCAACTGAACAACACCACAACCAATACCGGAGCTTAAAACCATGAATACCACCACTCAAAACCACGAAGACGAGAACAGCGGCCGCAGCCAGGCCCGCGCCCAACTGAACAGCGTATTGGAAATGGTCGCAGCACTAGAGTGCGACTTCAACCGCCTTGAAGAACTACGCGACGCCCGCGAAGAACTACGCGAGGACTTTAACGATATACCGGAAAACGATGGGGTAGACTTCGATAGCTGGGCACGCCACCAACACGCAATGACCAGCGAGGAATGCGACGAACTGGCCGAGCTGGAAGCCGCCGCGGGCGACTGCCGCGACCAAGACGCCGCGCAGCAGCGCATCTATGCTGACGCCCTATCCGTCGAAGTGCGCAGCGGCTGGCAGTCCCAAGGCGAAACACTAGAGCCCGAAGAATTTAGAATCGTCCTATGCACTGGCGGCCCACACTGCCAACTTGTAGGAGAACTGCAAGACGGCGAACCAACCCGCGTATGGATGGAATACAGCGATTGGGGCACCGGCCTAATTGAGTTTCCAACAAGGGGCAGCGACAACGCCGCGCTTTTGACCTACGCCCAGCAGTTTTATTTTGGCGAATAACCACACCGCCGCGCCTAGCGCGGCACAACCAAACACCGGAGACACCGCTATGACCAACCGCACCGCGTACACCGTCGCCCTGCAAACCAAAACGCACCAGGACAGCCCCTGGCAGCGCACAACGTGGCCCGTACTGACCAACAACAAAGACAACGCCCGGACCCAGGCACTAGAAGACGCCCGCAAAGCAGGCTACCACGTCGGCGAGTGCTACACCGTGACCGAAGGAGCATAACACCATGAAGACAATACAAGTTTTTGAATCAGTAGACGGCGAGATATTCAGAACCCGCAAAGACGCGGAAAAACACGACCTGGATTGCATCGGTGAAGAGTTCGACGGCCTGATGCTGCTCGCCATCGGCGGCAACGGCAATATAACCCGCCATGATCAATTCAGAATGTGCATGGCCCTGATCGACGACAAGAACCGCGCAGCAGTAACTAAAGCAGTCAACACCCTGCACGCGTACTTGAACACCACCACCGACGAGGACGAATAACCATGACCGCCCCAGTATTCAAAATCAAAGCCGGATTGTCAGCTTATGCGATGGCGTGCGGATACATCCAGCGCTTTGCGATCACAGACAACAAGCGCGACCTTGTAGTCGATTTATGGCACGAAGGCGCCTGCTATCACGTCCGAGCACATGACCACAAAGGCCCAGGCCGGATAATGTGGGAGAGCTTCGACACTTTAACCGAAGCCCGCCGCGAATGGCGCAAATCCGTCACCCTGCACGCTGGCGCGGATCTGCGCACCATCCAGCGCGACAGCAGGTACACCGTCGCCCGTGAATACCACGGCGAGGCCCAGCCCAGCTATATAGCCCGCTTTTGTGGCGAGGCATTACCCGCCAGCCAGGACAGCCCCGGCGCTTTCGGATGCAGCACCGCCGCCCAAGCCTGGGGACGATGTTACACGCACAACGCTGCACGCACTGCCCCGTTCACACCAGGCACCCCAGAACACGCGGCCTTTATTGGCCAGGAGCACTGAACCATGATCGACACCGGACAGCACGCAGCGCGCCAGACCGTAATCAGCGCGCCAGACCCAGGCATACACGAGCGGCACCGCGCCCGCGTGCGCGCCATGATCGACGCAGAACCCACCTATGAAGGTTATCGCGCCCATAACGGCCACATATTCACCCAGGCCGAAGCAGACGCATACAACCGAGCATGCACGGACACCGCCCATGCCGAACGCGAAGCGCACAGAGCCCCCCAGGTTGAGCAGCGCAGCGAGCTAGCCCGCCATGCACTGGAGCACGCCCGCGACCAGCAACACCGCCTTTTTAAAACTATTATTGGAGACTGACCACCATGCCAAAATATAAAATACAAGAAACGAGCGTGCGCAGCCGACTGGAACGGATGCGTCCAGGAGATACTGCCGTTTTTGAACTACCCGACCGCCTCAGCATGCCCACTTGGCAAAGCCGGATTGCCACCGCGCTAGCCAACCACTTATGCACCATAAAACACGAGTACACGCAGCGCAGCGCCTTGCTGGTTTTCGACCGCAACACACTGCCCGTCGCGTGCACCATTGTCACCCGCCAACTAGAACCAGGAGACTGACCACCATGAAAACCGAACCACTAATCCCCGCGCACCCGCCACAACAACAGCAGGCCCGCGACTACCTGACCGCTGTTTATCTGGATTGGCGCAACAATTATTTAACCGTCGCAAAATTCGCCGAGCACAACGGCCTGACCGAAGCCCAGGCGGCAACCCTAATCACCCTCAGCCGCGACATAGCCCACACGGAGCACCCAGACGCATGAAAAGCATAAAAAGCCTGGCCCGCGCAGCCTATAAAAACCGGTACGGATTCGCCCGCGTGACCATCGACACCGCCGGAAAAATACTAGGACACTGGGACACGCCCAGCAAACTGCCACCGGTAGACCTTGGGCATATTGACGACTGCCGAACCACCGAGACAGACCGCCGCACCGGCGTACGGTTCTATAACCGCCATATTCTGGTTTATACCTTCTCGCCGGATGTCGCCAAATGAAAACCATAACCGCAGGGTACACCGCCTATAACGGTCACGTATTCACCCAGGCAGAAGCCGACACATACAACAACGCGTGTCAGGACACCGCACGAGCGCTAAAACAGGCATCGACCGGCAGCGCCCTAGCCCGTGACGCTTGGGAGCGTGCTATGGCACGTCAACACCAGCTATTTACCGCCATCATTTACCGGAGTCCGACAGTATGAACACCCCGACACTAAACAAAGACCAACGCAAGCACGCAGCCATACAAGGCGCGACGTTCCAGCACACAGCCCTTTTCCGCACCATGGCGGCCAGCAGCGACGCCTGGCACCTGTACGCCGTGAGCGGCACACATTCAGGCGTAGCAATCCACGCAGCCAGCGAGGGCGAGACCGCCCCCGTATTGGTGCCGAACGTGCACGCCATGACCGCCGCAACCATGGCAACCAAGATAAACACCGCCTGGCCAGAACAGGAAGCCCGCAGCGTATCGGCCCCATATGGCCCCGCACAGGAGCGCACACAGTGAACACCATACCCCGCGACGTAGCACAGACACTAATAGCCAAGCTGGATCAGAAACATATACGCCCCGGCGAGGCTAAAGCCTTTGCACAAAAACACTATTCCGTGACGCTACCAGGCCGCAGCCGCGAGCAGGTAGCTAACGCCATATGCGCGCACCTCAGAACACAGGAGCGCACACAATGAAAAACCCAGAATACTACGCCGGCCTGGACGCCATGGCCGACCAGATAAAGGCCCGAGGCTTTGCCGCATGCCGTGACGACTTCAACCGCAGGCACCCACCAGGCCGCCCGCTGGACCTTGAACCCGCCGAGCAATGGCGCGCCCACGGTGAATTTGCAGCCCTGGCGGCAGCCAGTGAGCGGCACACCGGAGCACCGCACAAGTGAAAAAGCCGATCATATACCGCACCACCGACAATCAAGCCGCACAACACCGAGCACGGCCGCGACTACTAGAAGCCGCCGATATTGTCGCGCAGTACCGCCAGCATAACCCCGACATACTAAACGAATGGCACCGCTCAAAACTGACCGGCTGTATAAAGCACGCCCGCGAATGCAGCCGCAATAGTTGGCAAGAACCCAAGCACCACAGGCGCGAGTACCTGCGCATGCGACGAGAAGCCATGCAGGATGCCCGGTACTGGCGCGACCTGGTAAACAGCACCCATGAGCGGCACACCGCCGCGGCAACCGGAGAGACGTACCCATGAAAATGTATGTGACCAACTTCAACAAAAAACAAGGCGCCCCGATCTGGGGCCTGGAGCATATGCCAGAGGACCAGCATATGGCGAGCTGCGATCTGTGCGGCCACCTGTTCGGCACTAAAAAGGAACTACTGGCGCACTATGCTGGCGACACCCGTGTGGAACTGGTAAAGAAACCCAAGTCGCCAGCCAACCGCACCGCCGACGCCAAGGTAGTGGTACGCATGACCGCTGGGCTGCACGATGAACTCAAGGCGACAGCCAAGGCAAACCGCCGGTCTATGAACACCGAGATCCTGCGCCGATTGAGCGGCACACCGAGCGAGTCGGAACTCGCCACCGCCGTTATGGCCGCCATGCACAATAAATGCTTCTACGCGGCAGACGGTACTTTAATGACCGTGGAAGTCAAGCGCAGCATCTTCGACGACGTGGATAAATAGGAGAACACCATGAACACCCGCAAACTACTACCACCAAACAAGATCACCCTGCAGCTACGCCAGGCGCTACCCTTGGACGCCGAGGATCTGCAGCAACGCGAACGACTGGAACAACACCTGGCCGATGCCAAGGCAACCATGGGCAGTCAGTACCTGCTGCACAACTACAATCCCACCGTGCGCCCTGCGCGTTCGGTAAACTGAGCGGCACACCACCCTACTAACTGGAGCACTGAAATGCAACTACTAACCGAAGACCTGAATTACGTTGTCAACCGTCTGCCCAAGGACGTGAAGAAACTGTTGAAGACCGAGACCGTGTACTTGGCCGGCGGATTCATCCGTAGCTGTATCGCCAACGAGCAGGTCAACGACATCGACCTGTGGGGCGAGCATCCCGAACGCCTCAAGACCCAGGCCCAGATATTCGCAGGCGAGCGCAAGGTGCGCTGTATGGTGACAGACAACGCCTGCACCATCTTGACCCTGAACCGCACACCGGTGCAGTTCATCACCCGCTGGACATTCACGGACCCGTACGGCCTGGCAGAGTCATTCGATTTTAGTATCGCCCGAGCCGTGGTGTGGTACTGCAAGGCAGACAAAGAATGGAAGTCAACCTGCGACGATACGTTCTACCCAGACTTGGCCAGCAAGCGCCTGCGCTATATGTTCCCGGTGCGCAACGAGGATGCAGGCGGCAGCATGCTACGCATGACCAAGTTCCTGTCACGCGGCTACCGTATTGCACCCGAGAGCCTGGCCGGTCTGATCGCGCGCATGAACGCAGGTATCAAGGACTACGACTTCCTGACCAAGACCGAAGAGCACCAAACCATGGTATACGCAGGTCTGCTGCGCGAAGTAGACCCCCTGAATATCGTGGACGGCTGCGAGATCCTGGCACCGGATGCACCCCTGGAGAACGACGATGACAGCTAAATATTTATTAATGAACACTATCGACTTGCTACGAATACACGCCGACGAGATAGCAGACTCGAAGGTCCGTCGTGCTATCGACAAGCGGGGCACAGAAATATTCCTATTGGCCAGGGACGGGCACCTCCACAACATGAACGGCGGCAAAGGTCCAGAACCACGGAGCCCCATCGGCGTACCCATCGGTCTGAACGACAGGCACGGCAACCCGGTGCATATCGGTGATACGTTACGGTTCGACCCATACGCATGGGGTAACACCACCAACAACGAGTTCGTGGTCGAGTTGGTAGCAGGCGAGATCCAAATAAACGGCGCACCGTCGGACATCCCGAACTGGTGCGAGATCATCAAACGCTGGAACGAGGACTGACTGATGCCCATTGATACCCGCGCGCACCTACCATTCAAACTCGACGCGCCAACACCACTACCCCACGTCAGCCGCCGCGCATTGGCCCGTGTCACGCACGCTACGCCACCACCAACACACTGCCCGCACTGTGGCTCAGACGTGGTGCTCACCGAGAACTCAGCCATCTACAACGGCAAGTCCTACGGCACCTGGCCCTATGTGTACCAGTGCGCCCCGTGCGACGCCTACGTGGGACTGCACCCCGACACCGACCTACCACTCGGCACACTGGCGAAAAAGCCGCTACGCAAGGCACGGATCGACGCCAAGGCGCGGTTCTTTGAAATGTGCCGGGCCAACCACTGGAGCCGCGACACCGCCTACGCATGGCTCACCGACGCGATGGGTATCACGCGCGACGAATGCCACTTCGGCATGTTCGACATCGACCAGGCAAAACAAGCCGGCATATTGTGCCGCAACAACACAAAGGACTTGACTGTATGAATATCAAAGTAAAGCGCTTACACCCCGACGCTATCCTGCCCACGTATGCAACCGACGGGTCTGGGTGCTTCGACCTATATGCGATAGCTCGCGCACCTATAGGCACCGGGTTTCCTGTACTGCGCACCGGCTTGGCGTTCGAGATCCCGGAAGATCACGTGATGTTGGTGTTCAGCCGCAGCGGGCACGGGTTCAACCACGACGTGCGCTTGGCCAACTGTGTCGGGGTAATCGACGCAGATTATCGCGGCGAGATCCGTGTGAAGCTGACCGCCGATAGCAAAGCCAACCCACTGATAGTTCGCCCCGGCGACCGCATCGCCCAGGCACTGGTCATCCCCATCGCCCAGATGTCGTTCACCGAAGTTGACGAACTCAGCGACACCACCCGCGGCACCGGCGGGTTCGGATCGACAGGCGCTTGACAAACACTTGATACAACTACTACAGTCTGTGTTGTAATTAACCGGAGACACCGCCATGCACAACCAGAAAGAATATCTTGACGATCTATGCGACCAGATCGACGCCGCTGTATTCTCAGGCGACGCTGTACACCACGAAGAAATCCGCGGACTATTAAAGGGTTACATCGGACGGTGGCAGCGCGCTATCTTCCAAGGTGAAGAAATAAACGCCGAAGAAAACGGCACACCGCCGCCCAAGCCCGACCTGACTTTGCCCGCGAAGTGGATGACCAAATACCACACTGCAGGTAAAGACCCTGGCTACCTGATCCGCTCCCCACGCATCAACGGCGTCGCCGCTAACACGTTCGTATGGGCTGGTGCAGATAACCCCGCCGAACGCATGCTGTACCTCATCCTGTCAACCCACAACACCATCGAAACGGAGTAACACCGCCATGTCTAAGCTGACACACGACCTCAAGTCCACCATCAAGGCCAACGCTTGCACATCTGCAGGTCTGGACAAACAACACGAACAGATCCAAGCCGCCAAGGCTACGCTGGCCGAAGACCTGTATTCCCTACGCATGAGCGAGTACAAGCACGATATACCACACATTGAAGCACTGGAGAAAAGCATAGCCGAGACCATACCCGAAGGACTGCGTTGCTCTATAGTGTTGGTGGGGCGGGGCACGAGACAGCTGTACAATGTTGGTGGTGAAGTCCACCGAATAGACTACCCTGGCGAACCCCGTATTCTCGACACTAAGAACAAGGGTTTCGCCATCCAGGCATCCCACCCATTGGCAAAACGACTGACCAAACTGAACAACCAGGCGGCAGACCTTAAAGACCGGTACGACCAGGTCAAAGCCGAGGTCGGCGCCGTGTTGTCCAGCGTCAATACTATTCCCCAGCTCCTGAAAGTGTGGCCCGAAGCCAAAGAATTACTACCTGAGCGCAACAAACCAGCACCTGCTCAGTTGCCGGCCGTACAAATCCAACACCTGAATAGCGTGCTGGGCCTTCCTACTGATTCCGAAACGGAGTAACACCATGCACATCATGATCGACTTTGAAACGCTGTCCCTCAAGCCCAACGCCGTATTGCTGGCCCTCGGCGCCGTTGCGTTCGACGCAGACACCGGCGTGCTGCTGGAGCAGTTCTACGTCAACATCGACCCGCGTATCCAACCAGGCCGTGACATCAGCGCCAGCACCGCCCTGTGGTGGATGAAGCAATCCGACGAAGCCCGTCAGCGCCTAACCACCGCAACCGATCTGGCCGACTTGAAAGACAGCGAGAAGTTCGACGAACTGTCCGAGGAAGAACAAGACCGGGTATTCATGGAAGCCGCCATGCCAATCAACCACGCCGCCCAAGCGTTCATTACCTGGTACGATTACGTCAAGGACCAGAACGCTAAGGTTGAGGGTGTATGGTCGTGCGGTGGTATCGACCACACCTGGATGGAATCCATGATGGATTACTCAGGCTTCAAGAACCCCATTCCGTACTACGTCCAGCGCGACTACCGCACGATGCGTGAGCTGTACCCCCAGGTTATAGCACCGCCGTTCGAGGGCGCACAACACGACGCCGCAGCCGATGCCATGTATCAGACCGCGCACCTGCTGGACATCCTGCAACACATCGGCCAGGCGCGTAGTAAGCCCGCCCTGACCGTCGTACCCACGGAGTAGCGACCATGCCTATGAACTCGTGGGACGAGGTGCCTCGCGGCACCACACACCAGACGGTTGATGGTCTGTTGTTCAAGCACAACCCCAGCACGGATAAATGGTCAGCGATTCATTTCTCAGGACCAACATACCGCACCGCGTTGGGGTTGGGCACATCTGTCTGGCTGCGATGCGACAAGCCGGAGTTCAAACTGATCCCCAAGCCTACGCCCATAGGCACCCACCGTGGCTCCAAACAACGCCTGATGGTCGCCGTTGGCGGCCCTTGGGACAACGAGCGCGTCGTGCTCCCGGTACCCGCGTCAAGTCGCGACCCAATGGGGCTGCCTATTCGCGTCGGTGAATGGCACGGGCGCTATAACCTGGCCACCGGCGAGTGGTCGGATATGAAAGCGGAGGCTGTATAGTGACCCAGACCCGCATCAGTAGCGCCGTCGAAACCTGCACCAGCACCGCTATCGGATACGCCGTGGCGGTCTGCACGCAGCTCATAGTCCTGCCTTGGTTCGGGTTCACGCCGTCCTTTAGTGAGAACTTAACCATGGCAGCCATATTTACTGTTGTCAGTCTGGTGCGCGGTTACTGGGTGCGCCGACTGTTCAACCACATCCAGTACCGGAGAACGGTATGAATAAGCCCACCAACCCCAAGGACATCATGGCCATCGGTAAAGTTGGTATGTCTGTGTTACCAGCACAGGTAATGTTAGAGGTAGCCACGGCTATGGCCGAAGGCGCTTGTAAATACGGACTCTATAACTATCGATCTGCAGGCGTCCGCGCCAGCATCTATTACGACGCCACGCTGCGGCACCTGATCGCGTGGTGGGAGGGCGAGGACATCGACGACGCGTCCAGCCTGTCCCACATCACTAAGGCTATCAGTAGCCTGGTCGTACTGCGCGACGCCATGCTCAACGATACGCTCACCGACGACCGCCCACCGCGCCCCAAGGTGCAGATCGGCAAGCACATCGAATCCCTCAACGAGATATGCGCCAGCTTGATCGAGCGACACAAAGGCGCGGACGTGACCCACTACACGCACGCTGACCTGGGTGGTGTGGTTGATACGCGGGTAGAGAACTACTTCCCGACCACCGACGCCCACCCGGACGCTTGGGACGAGGGTGAGAAGCGCATAAAC
>Ga0194138_10000393_pt1 | contig 21042 bp, 19 predicted proteins | sample TARM_MetaG_T2_14_FD_134022 | JGI IMG/M metagenome (GOLD analysis project Ga0194138, IMG submission 134022) | Freshwater microbial communities from Pennsylvania, USA, analyzing microbe dynamics in response to fracking - TARM_MetaG_T2_14 (version 2) | ecosystem: Environmental > Aquatic >...
GGTCGACCTCCTTGTCGCGCTCGATGATGCCCTGCGCCAGTTCGAGGTTCTCGTCGAGGAAGGAGGTGATCGCGTCGCGCAGCATGGCGAAGGCCAGCCGGCTCATCTCTTCGATCGCCACGGGGTTGGTGACTTTGCCTGCTCGCGTGAGGATGCTGCGGGTGCGCTTGGCGATGCTGTGCGCCTCGTCGCCCGCGCGTTCGAGGTCGTGGCTCGCCTTGATCGCCACGAAAATCAGGCGCACGTCGCTGGAGACGGGGGAGCGCAGCGTGATGTAGCGCACCGAGTCGCGGTCGATCTCGACTTCGAGGTCGTCGATCTCGTCGTCCATCTGGACGGCGGACTGCGTCTTCTCGAGATCGCTCTCGATGAAGCCCTCGACAGCGAGGCGTCCGGCTTCGTTGGCCTTTTCGCCGATGAGAATGAGTTTGCTGCGAATCTCTTCGAGCTCTTTGTGGAAATAGCGGTTCATAGTCTGGGTTTCAGCCATCAACCGAAGCGTCCGGAAACGTAGGCTTCGGTCTGCTTGTTATTGGGGTTCATGAAGATGGTGTCGGTGACATCGTATTCGACCAGTTTGCCGAGATAGAAAAATGCGGTGCGGTCGGAGACCCGGGCGGCCTGCTGCATGTTATGCGTCACAATAACGATAGTATAGTCTTTTTTCAATTCATGGATGAGTTCCTCGACCTTGGCGGTGGCGATCGGGTCGAGCGCGGAGCAGGGCTCGTCCATGAGGAGGATTTCGGGTTTCACAGCGAGGGCGCGGGCGATGCAGAGGCGCTGCTGCTGGCCGCCGGACATGCCGAGCGCGCTCTCGTGCAGGCGGTCTTTGACCTCGCCCCAGAGGGCGGCGGCGCGGAGGCATTTCTCGACCACGTCGTCGAGCACGCTCTTTTTCTTGATCCCCTGGATGCGGAGGCCGTAGGCGATGTTGTCGTAGATCGACTTGGGGAAGGGGTTCGATTTCTGGAAGACCATGCCCACGTGCTTGCGCAGCTCGATCACATCGACGTCTTTATTATAAATGTCCACGCCGTTGATCTCGACGGAGCCGCCCTGGATCCGGGCGATGTCGATCAGGTCGTTCATCCGGTTGAAGCAGCGCAGGAAGGTCGACTTGCCGCAGCCGGAGGGCCCGATGAACGCCGTGACTCCTTTCTCGCGGATATCCATGTTGATATCGAAGAGCGCCTGCGAGTCGCCGTAAGCGAAATCGAAGTCGCGCACTTTAATAATGGCAGGCGGGTCGGGTAAAGTTGCTTGGGTGTTCGTGGCCATGGGAAAATGAAAAGAAAAAGAGGAACCGTTAATGAACGTTAATTTCCGTCAGTGGATGAAAGCTTCTGATGATGAGTCTGCGCGCGCGCTGGGATCGGCTGCTTCGGCTGCCGTCCATACGCTTGGCGACGGCGCGGCGAGCCGAAGCAGCCGATCCCAGCCGGTGTTTACCATTTGTATTTTTTGCGGATCTTCACCCGGAGGAGGATGCTGCTCAGCGCGAAGAAGCCGACGATGAAAAGGAAGACGAAGGCCGCGCCGTATTGCATGTTGCGGGTGTATTCGTTTTGCGGGATCTTGGAGCTGACCACGTAGATGTGGTAGGGCAGCGCCATGACGCCCTGGAAGAAGAAGTCCGTCCACTTGTCGAGGCCCTCCCAAGGGAGTTGGTCGCGCAAGGCGAAGGCCGCCGTGAACATGATCGGAGCCGTCTCCCCGGCCACCCGGGCGATGCCCATGATCGAGGAGGTCAGGATGCCGGGCAGGGCGTAGGGCAGCACGTTCGTGCGGATCGACGTCCACTGCGACGCGCCCAGTGCCAGCGAGCCCTCGCGGAAGCCCTTGGGGATGGCGCGCATCGACTCCTCGCTCGCGGTGATGATGACCGGCAGCGCCATGATCGCGAGGGTGAACCAACCGGCCAGCATGGAGACGCCCCATCCGAAGAAGAGCACGAACATCCCGAAGCCGAACAAACCGAAGACGATGGACGGCACGCCGGAGAGATTGAGGATCGAAAGGCGGATCAGTTGCAGGGTGCGCCCGGGGCGGCTGTATTCGCTCAGGTAAACCGCGCAAAGCACGCCGAGCGTGAGGGCGATGGCGATGGAGCCCGCCACGAGCAGGCAGGTGCCGATGATGGCCGGGCCGATCCCGCCGCCGCTGTAGGCGTAGTTGCTGTAGGCGTATTCCGCCTCGGAGGGCGTCTCGGCGAGCTTCCGGTATTCGGAGTCGCTGTAGAGGAGGCGGCCTTCTTTGCGCTTGCGGTCGAGTGCCTCGTAGCGCGCGTCGAGTGTCTTGAGCTCTGCGGTGAGCGCGGCCGCGGCCGCCTTTTCGCCCGTGCCGAGGTCTTTGCGCTCGGTGCGGAGGACGATTCGGCGGGCGTTGATCTGCTTGAGCTCGGTGTCGATCGCCTTCGGCTCGTAAACGTGCAGCGTCTGCGGCTTTTGCGTGAGGAAGTCGATGTTGATGAAGGGCGCCTGCGTCGTAAAGACGGCCTTCGATCCGTTGTAGGCGATATTGGCGAAAATATAACCCGCCGCGAGAATCACGACGTAGGTGGCCAGGCGGAAAAACCACTTCACGGACGCCTCGACGCAGCGGCGCATCGACGGGCGGTAGGAATAGGGGTCTGTCTGCTTCGTTACGCTCATGGTTAATCTCCGAGTTTGCTGTAGCGCTTGACCACCCACTGGGCGCTGTAATTGATCAGCAGTGAGACGAAGAAAAGAACGATGCCCACCATGAAGAGCGCGCGGTAGTGGAGGCTGCCGTGCACCACCTCGCCCATTTCCTGCGCGATGATCCCCGTCATCGTGTGGACGGGCTCGAAAAAGACGCCGAGCCCTTCGGTGAAGTCGGGGATCTTGATCCGGTTGCCCGCACAAAGAAGCACGACCATTGTTTCGCCGATCACCCGCCCGAAACCCAGCATGATGGCCGAGATGATGCCGGAAAGCGCGGTCGGCACGATCACGCGCATCGTCGTCTGCAACTGGGTCGCGCCCATCGCGAGCGAGGCTTCCTTGAAGTGGCGGGGGATGTTGTTGATCGCGTCTTCGGCCAGCGTGAAGATCGTGGGGATCGCCATCAGCGCGAGCAGGCAGCCCGCCGTGAAGGCGTTGAGCCGCTCCTGCACGGGGAAGAACGGCACCCACTGCATGAAGTCCTGTTGCGAGAGCAAACGGATCGCTTCGCCGAAGACGACCACGCCGAAAAAACCGATCACGACCGACGGAATCGCGGAGACGAACTCGATGTAGGGCTTGATGAAGTTGCGCTCGGCCGGCCCGGCGATCTGGTTGACGTAGATGGCCGCGCCCACACCGAAGGGGATCGCGAAAAACAGCGCGATGGCCGAAATGAGCAGCGAACCGGAGAGCAGCGGCAAGAGGCCGTACCAATCCTGCTGGTCGCTGGCGGTGACCCAGTCCTTGCCGCCGAGGAAAGCGCCGAGCGCCTGCCGGATGGAGACTTTCGCGGTCGGCTCCCAAGCGGCGAGTTTCTCTTTGTGGGCGGCGAACTCGCCGTAGTAAATTTGGTTGAGCTCTTTGAAGCGCTCGATCCGCGCGTCGATCGCCGGGTTGTTGAATTCGACGGTATCGGCGGTGGCGACGACTTCGGCCAGCTTCGCCTCCAAGCGGTCGAGCAGCTCGGCGTAGTCTTCTTGGTCGGCGGTCACTTCGAGCACGGTCTCGCTGAAATCGACGGGGCGGATCGTGCTCTCGATCTTGGCATACTCGTCCTCGAGCAGCATGACGAAGGTCTCGCGGTCTTCCGCTGTCAGCGGCTCACCGGCCTGAACGGCGTCGGCGCGCTCGCGCATCGCGGCCGCCTGCTGGGTCGCGGTGGTGTTCTCGCGGGAAAACTCGCGCAGGCGCAGCGCATATTTGTCGCGGTCTTGCGGGGTAAATGCGTAGTTCGGCTGGCTGACCTGCTCGATCCGCCGGGTGTAGTTCACCAGCGTGTCGCGCAGGTTCTCGTTCGTCGTGTGCTGGTCGCGAGCGGCGATGGCCAAATCCATTTTCTTCTTCACGAAGCCGCGCAATTCCCCGCCGGCGCGCATGTAGCCGAAGAAGAAGTCCTTCGCCTCGGGCGACATCACCCGCCGGTGGATCTCCGACTGGGGCAGGCCTTCCGCCCGCAGCGCGTTGATCCAGTCCGCCTTCACGTCGTTGAGGTAGCGGGTCAGCGAAGTGTAGCCTTCGCGCTTCTCCTTCAGGATATCGACATACTCCAGACCCGAGAGGCGGTATTCCTGCAGGCTCTTGTGGTAGAGGCCGACGAAACCGGCGCCCTCTTTGAACAGAAAGATCGTGATCAGCCCGAGCACGAGGATCGCCACCATCGCGCTGCTCCCGAAGAACTTTTTGATGATGCTGTCCGAGTCCTGCCCCAGAAAAAGCGCCCGGCGTTGGCTGAACGCGGGCCTCTTCGTGTCGATTTGACTGGGAGTGGGTTCCATGGTCGGCGGATGTTGGGTCTCGCGGCGCATTCTGCAACACTAGGTTGCGTGCGCTTGGGTTACGATTCGGTCACATCGCACGTAGGGGCGGCATTTATGACGCCCCTACGTGAGATATAAAAAAGGCCGTTGCGCGCGGGCAACGGCCTTTCCAATAAAAACGCATCGTGTTGTCCTCGCCCGTTCGCTTAGTAGATCGGGAGAAAGTGCACGCGGTTGACGATGGCTTGGCCCTCCGGACTCATGCTGAAGCCGATGAAGTCGTTGGCCAACGGGCTGAGCGCCTTGCCCTTGTTGATCAGGTAGTAGAGCGGGCGCGCCAGCGGATAATTCTTTGAGTCGGGTGCGGCGCCTTCGACCGGAAGCACTTTCACGCCCGGAGTGTTGATGTAGGCGAGGCCGACATAGCCGATGCCGTTCGGATTCTTGGCCACCTCGGCGGCGATCTGCTCGTTGCCGGCCATCTTCTGGGTGTCCGAACCATAGTCGCGCGAGTTCATGGCGAGTTCTTGAAAGACCGCATACGTGCCGGAAGAAGTATTGCGTGTGTAAGCCGAAATGTCGCCCGTCTGCGCGGTGATGCCCGACCAGTCGGTCACGTCGCCGGAAAAAATCAACTCGACCTCCTCCAGAGTGATGCTTTCCAGGGGGTTGGCTTCGTTCACGATGATCGCGATGCCGTCCTTGGCCACCGTGATCGTCTTCATGTCCACGCCCTTGGATTTCGCGTTGGCCACTTCCTTGTCCTTCGGGTCGCGCGAGGACATGCCGATTTCGGCGGTGCCGTCGATCACGGAGGCCACGCCGGTGGAAGAACCTTCGGCCGCGATCTCGAACGCCACGTCGACGCCCTGCGCGGCCATCTTGGCTTTGAATGCTTCGGCGATCTGAGGCACCAACTTGGCGCCCAGCGTGTCGGAGCCCTTGATGACGATTGTTTCGGCGGCTTGCACCTGCCCGGCGAAGGACAGAGCAGCCGCTGCGGCGAGACCGCGGAGAAGGGAGGTCGTTTTCATAGGTATGCTGTTGTATGTGTTGGGTGAAAGTCGCGGCGCCGACGGACGCCCGAACCGTGGCACAATATAGCGGCCTTTTGTTTCGGGATTGTGGCATAATTGTTACGGGAAGGTTAAGAAGGTGACTTTTGTGAACAACCGCCGCCGCGCGGATTTCTGCGCGGATGGGGCGTTTCGCTAGAAACGGAGCGGACTCCCGGCGAACGGGCGGCTCTTCCCGCACCTCGGGGCTGGATCTATATCTTTCGCCGAAGCCGCGGAATTGCGGCGATCCCGCCGTCCGGGCACCTTTCCGTTTCCCGGCAGAAACAAAACCGCAACAAGCCGCGCACAAACGTAACAGTTCACGCGTCCGTAACACGAATGAGATGAATCCGTAACACTGGGCGGGCATTTTCGTAACGTTGTCGCAACGACAACACAACCCAACCGCACCAACAATGAAATTACATAAACTCGCCCAACTCACTGCGCTCTCCGCCGCACTCCTCGGCTCCGCGAGCTACGCAGCCTCCAACGACGCCCTCCTCGACCTCCTGGTTGAGAAAGGTGTCCTGACCGAATCCGAGGCCACCGCCGTCGCCGCCGAACTCAAGGAGGAAAACAAAGGCATCTCCGTTTCGGCCAAAGGGAAGGAAACCGTGAAGCTCCGCTTCAACGGCCGCATGCAATTCCAATACGACGGTCTCGACGCCGATTACGCCGGCATGGAGACCGCCTCGACCAACCACTTTTACTTCCGCCGCCTATTCTTCGGCGTGAAAGCCAACTTGGACAACGGCGTCTATGCCGAAACCGTGTTCGACCTTGCCGAAGAAGAATTCGGCTTCGAGACCGTTTACTTCGGCTACGCCTTCGACGATAAGTTGGATGTGCAGCTCGGTTACAAGAAGGTGCCATTCGGATTCGAAGAAACATCTTCGTCCTCGTCGCTGCCGACGATCGAACGCTCCGTGGCGAACCGCTTCTTCGCCGACGACATCGACTTCTCGGCCCGTCACACCGGCATCCATGCCCGGGGCAACCTCGGAGGCGGATTCAGTTACGCCGTTGCCGCGGTCAACGGGGCGCAAGGCGAAGGCTCCCGCTTGCTCGGTAAAGCCGAGGCCGGCAACGATATGGCCCTCTTCGGCCGCCTCCAATGGGAGTCCGACGGCTTCACCCTGGGGGTCGATGCGGGCAAGCAGTCCCACAATGACGACGTTGGTTCCGATGTCACCGCGTTCACCGGCTATGCCAACTATACGGTGAATGGCTTGAACCTGCTGGGTGAATTCTTCAGCGCCGACATGGACGATGCCGGCGATGTCGAAGGCTACGCGCTGCGGGCTTCGTACAAGGTCAACAAGTTCGAGCCCGTCGTCCGCTACTCGCATCTTCAAACGGATGCCTTCGTCGTCGACATGCCCGAACTCATCCGTCGCGCCCCGGAGCCGGGCTCCGCGGTCGATACCATTCCTGGCGGCGACAACGAGCTGGATTCTTACTACTTCGGAGTGAACTACTATTACAGCCCTGCCCTCACCTTTCTCGCCGGATATGAAATCGCGGAAGGCGAAGCCGAAAACGGCGACGAATACGATGTCGACGGTTTCCGCGCCCGGATCCAAGTCCTCTGGTAGCGTCTCCTGTTTATGTCAGAGCTGCCAGACCCAGAAAACACCACGTCCGGTCAGTGGGAACAGGTGCTTGGAGTGGACATAGGCCTTGTCGAAGACCGCGATCTCTCCCGCCACCAGCCCGGCGCACAGGGCCATCATACGGCTGCTGTCGTGGCGGGCGCCCTCTTCGATCACCGCAGACGGGGGCAGGAAAGTTTGGAGGTTCAGGCACAGGTGTAAGAAGGCCATGCAGCGTAAACTTCGGACGAGGACGATCAGCTGGCCCTGTTTTAAAAACTGACGATCGCAAAGCCTTCTTTCGAGGCGGCGATGGTCAGGCGCTCGTCATTGCAGACGAACCCATATTCGCTGGTCGCATCCCCGGCCAACACGCAAGCCGCAGCCAGTTGCAGGGAGTCGGCCGCCCGCAACGGATAGCGGCGGAGCAGTTTCCGCGCGAGCAAGCGGACACGGTCGGTCGCATCGATGGTCACGCTGTTGCTCGCAATGAGATCGAGATTCTTCTCGGCCGCGATCATTTGCGAAAGTTCCAGGCGCCCTTCGCGCTCCTTACGCGCCAGCGCCGACATGCACTCGACCGGCGTCGCCCACCAGATCGCCATCTCCGGCTGCGTTTCCACGTATTGGCGTGTCGCCCCGGAGGCCGCTTCGTTCACCAACAGGGGCAGAATCGCAGAACTGTCCCAAAAATTCATCGTCCCGATTCCCGTTCCTCAATCAACGCATCGACACTGCCCACCGCATCTGCGGCATCGCCGTGTGTGACCTGCAAATCCTTCAACCATGCGCGATTGCCCGATTTTGGACGGGTGATCAGCCCGCCGGCCTCCAACTTGCTCAGACGAGCCGAACCCGCCCCCGTCTCGGGGGAGAGAGGCTGGATTTGCGCGATGGGTCGGTTCCGGTCCAGAATGACCACCGTCTCCCCACCACGCACCGCGTCGAGGTACCGGCTGAGTTCATTCTTCGTTTTAGATATATTGGCCGTAATCATATAGCTATCTTAGCTATATCTGTGCCGCCGTCAAGTCCAGCAAAGTCACCGGTGGAAAATACCTTGAACGGAGAAACAAGGCTGGCATTCTTTGCGATTATAACCGCGAAGAATTGCTGTCCTTCTTTGCTCAGAAATACCCCAACAGCAATCGCTGTGAGCGTGGAAAAATCCCTCGGTTACTTCGACGATGCCGAACGCGAGCCCGCCCCCATCGACCTTCAGGGGCAAACGTGGAATGAAGTAAAAGCTGCGATCCAGGCCAGTAATAAAGGCAGCGATACAGGAATAGCCTTTGAAAGGCTGATGCATCGAAGGGCAACCGTATCACGCAACACCAGAGCGTCGCGCCCGCCCACCACCACAATCATGTATTGCACCGTCACCTGCCCGACCTGCTTCGAGAGCTTTTCCTTCCCCGCCCCCGCGCCGACCGAAGTGCCCGCGGACTGGGACTACGATTGCGAGGTCTGCTGCCGTCCGATGCGGATCCGTTTCGACCTCGAGGCGGGGGAAGTCGTCGCCGAGGCCGAACCTGCCTGAACACAGCACCTTTCTCGCTTTACGGAGCGGCCTGCGCTCTTCAAGTTTTACGCATGGCATGGCGCATCCAAGACTACGTCGAACGCGGCGAAATCGATAACCGGGAGAAAGGCCGCGTGACCGGGCGGCTCTGGCTGGACGGAATCGACGAGCCGATCCTACTGGAACTGGCGGGCAACCCCTACCGCGATCTCGCGGGGCAATACCTGCGTTTTCTCAACCCGAATCCCAAGCCGTTGCCCGAGCAGATGCGCAGTTTCGCCGGGGAGCAGACCGGTGTGATCGGCGACATGACCGCCGCGCGCAAAGTCAAGGTTCTCGACATCCCGGACGACCAGTTCGAGCACTACTATACAAACAAGATCCCCATGCCCTACCACTGGGGCAACTGCCTCTATCTGGAATGGCACAGCGTGCGCAACGGCCGGGTCGTCATCGAGGCCACCGACTACGTGCTCGAAGTCGAGCCGGAAGCCACCTGGCAAATGTCCGGGGAAGAGGAGGCAGCGCAACTCGAGGCCAACGGTCGCGCCATGATCGACTTCATGGAGCAACTGATCGAAGCGACCAAAGCCGCCAGTGCGGAGGTTCCGGCCCCGGAAGAAGAGGCCGACGAGCCGCAAAGCAACGCCGAGGCGGCCGCCGACGCCGAAGCCGCCCGCACGGACCTGCTCATGGACCGAGTCACCGCGCGGCTCGACCGCGAGGAGGATCTCGATGGCGACGCCTTTGCGCGCATCCTGTCGGAAGAGCGCGAGCGCCTGCGCAAGGAGCGCGGCGAACCGAAGCCTGAAACCCTCACCCCGGAAGAAGAGGCCGAACGCGCACAGTGGATCGAGGAGATGAACGCCGCCTGCGAGGCCGCCCTGAACGAGCCGCCCGACCCCGAGGACACGCGCGAGCACCCGCTCGCCGAGCACTGCCACGAACTCGGCAGCCGCTTGCACGACGACATCGAGCGCAACGGGTGGCTGCCCGAAGACGCCCCCGAGGAGCACCCGCTCTACGCACTCAAGCACGGCGTCTGGTTCGCCTCAGCCAAACTCGCCGGCGCTCTCAACGGCCGCCGCGATGAGTGGCCGCCGGAGGCGCTCTTCGCCGGAGACTGCCTCGTGCGCCTGAAAAAGGCCTGCCGCTATCTGCAGGACGCTCTCGCCGGCCACGACGCCGTGGAGGCGGAAAAACTGGCCGATCCCGCTTGGCTGTATCCCCTGCGACAGGAGCTGCAGGGCATCCTCCAGTCCGTGAACGACCGGATCGACGAAGTCCGCGCCGTGCTCAAGCGGAGCGACGGATAAACGTAGGGGCGGCATTTATGACGCCCGCCGATCCATGGCTCGCAGCCCTGCGGCTTCAAAAGTGAAGCCCGCGTCAGACTAGCCGACACAGTAATTTATGGTGAACATATTTATACTTACTTCTTGCGCGGAGTCCTCGCCTAGTACCCATTTCAGGTATGGCCCTTCGCTACCTGTTCATCGATTTCGACAGCTTCTTCGCCTCGGTCGAGCAGCAGTTCCATCCGGAGCTGCGGGGGCGGCCGGTCGGCGTGGTGCCCTCGCTCGGGGTGGAGACGACTTGCTGCATCGCGGCGAGCTACGAGGCCAAGGCCTTTGGGGTGAAGACGGGCACCGGCGTGCGCGAGGCGCGGGCACTGTGTCCGGGCATCGTCTTCGTGGAAGCGGGGCACTCGGACTACGTGCGGGTGCACGAGCGGATCAAGAAGCGCATCCACGAGATCATCTACGTGGAGGCGGTGCTCTCGATCGACGAGATGTACGGCCGGCTGCCCCGGCATTGGCAGCCGCCGGAAGTCGCCCGTGCCAAGGCCTTGGAGATCAAGGCGGCGCTGGCCGGGGAGATCGGCCCTTACATCCGCGCCTCCATCGGCCTGGCGCCCAACCGCTTCCTCGCCAAGCTGGCCAGCAAACTGGAGAAGCCGGACGGGCTGACCTGCATCGACTTCGACGACCTTCCGGAAAAGCTCTACCGCTTCAAACTGAGCGACATCACCGGGATCGGCCGACGGATCGAGCGGCGGCTCCACACCGCCCGCATCATGGACATGGAGGCGCTCTGCGCGGCCAGCCGCCGCAAACTGCACCGCATCTGGGGCAGCATCGAAGGCGACCGCATGTGGCACGCGCTGCGTGGCGTGGAAGTCCCAGCTGCGGAGACGCGGCGCAGCACGATCGGACACTCGCACGTGCTGCCGCCACGCTTGCGGACCTTCCACGGCGCCCACGCCACCCTCCACCGCATGCTGCAAAAGGCCTGTCTCCGCCTGCGGGCGATGGACTACTTCGCCGGACACCTCGCGGTCGACGTCAAATTCGGCTTCGACTTGCGCTGGGAGGCGCAGACCCACTGCTTCCCCACCCAGGACAGCGTGGTGCTCGGGCGCTTGCTCAACGGCCTCTGGTCGCAGCACCCGGCCGACGTTCCCGAGCCGACCAAGGTCAGCGTGACCCTCGCCCGGCTGGAACCTCTCGGCGCCCACACGCCCTCGCTCTTCGCCGAGGACAACCACCCGCGCCGGATGGAACTCCAGCACGCGATGGATGCGGTCAACAAACGCTACGGCGGACGCACCCTCTACTACGCCGACGCCATGGAGGCGCAGCGCTCAAAAGAGGCCGCCCCCATGCGCATCGCCTTCACCCATATTCCCGATCTCGAACTGGAGCGGGACCGGGGCGGATGAACTATTTACTCCGACAAATCCTGTGCAAATAAATACCCTGTGTATTTATTTGCGCTTCGACCTCGGGGCGGGGGAAGTCGTCGCGGTGGCCGGGCCTGCCTGAACCGGCAGCGCACGAAAGAATCTCGGGAACGGCTTGAAATCCCCCGCCGCTTGCTCAATACATCTTACATGCCAACCGACGACTCCGCCCACAACCCGCTCGACGACATCGATAAAGTGCTCGTCGACGAGGCCTCGATCAAAAAGCGCCTGAAAGAACTCGGCGATGAGATCAACCGAGCTTACAGCGGGAGGGAAATCGCCGTCATCGCGATCATCAACGGCGCCATCATCTTCGTCGCCGACCTGATCCGCGAGCTCCGCATCCCCCTCCAGCTCGACTGCGTGCGGGTGCAGAGCTACCTCGACGACACCAAGCCGGTGCAGACACCCGAGATCATCGACAAGATCCGCCTCGAACTGAAAGGCCTCGATGTGCTGATCATCGACGACATCCTCGACTCCGGGAACACCCTCGCCCGGGTGACCGAAATCTTCGAGGCGATGGAGCCCGCCTCGCTCAAGACCTGCGTGCTCCTCGACAAGAAGACGACGCGCCGCGTGGCCTTCGAGGCCGACTTCGTGGGCTTCCACATCCCCGACGAGTTCGTGGTCGGCTACGGCCTCGACTTCGCCGAGCGCTACCGCCAGCTGCCCTGCATCGGGGTGCTGCGCCCGGAACTGCAGAACCCGCCGGAGTGGGCTTAGTGTGTCTTTCCTCGGCATCGACGGCGGCGGCAGCCAGACGCGCGCGCTCCTCTGCGATGCCTCGGGGCAAATCCTCGGCCGTGGCCTGAGCGGCTCGACCAACCCGCGATCCACCCCCGCCCCCGAATGGCGCGGGCATCTGCTGGACGCGATCCGTGCGGCCTGCGGCGACATCGACCCTTCGGGCATCCGCGCCGCGCACCTCGGCGTCGCCGGCGCGGGCGAGGCATCCGTGCGGGAACGGGTGGCCGAAGCCGCCCGCGAACTCCTCCGCGGCGAGTCCACCCGGATCACGGTGAGTCACGATCTGGAGGCCGCACTGGAGGGCGGCTTGCCCGGCGAACCGGGGATCGTCCTCGTGGCCGGCACCGGCTCGGCCTGCTTCGGCCGCAACGCCGACGGCATGAAAGCCGAAGCCGGCGGTTGGGGCGACCTCGTGGACGACGCCGGAGGCGGCGGCTGGCTGGGACTCCGCGCACTGCAAGCCTGCGCGCGGCAGGCCGACGGACGGCTCCCGAAGAGCGCACTCTCGGGGAAAGTGCTGGCTCATCTCGGCATCGGCTCGATGGCCGGCTTCAAGACACGCATCCACGGCCACGGGCTGTCCCGCAGGGAACGTGCGCAGCTCGCAGCGGTGGTGCTCGGCGCGGCCGAAGCAGGCGACGCGGCGGCCGGGGCGATCGTGGCCGACGCGGTCGACGAACTCCGGCAACTGGCGGCGAGCGTCGCCCGGCAGCTCGCATTGCCCCGTGCGGACATCGTCGTATGCGGCGGACTTGGCGGGCACGGCGGCTTCAAGGCGGCGTTGGCCGAGGCCTTGCGAGCCGAGGGTATGGCGGTCGTCCCCGCCCGGATGTCCGCAGCCGCCGGCGCGGTGCTCCTGGCGATCCAGTCGGCCGGCATGTCGCCCGGCGGGGAGGCCATTTCCCGGCTCAGCGCCGCCTCCGGGGCGTGACGGGGAACACAGTGGCCACTTTTCGGATGCCCCCGCGCCTCCCCGGGCCTCCCAGGGCTCTTTCATCTGGCGGGTTTTGTTGGAGTTCGGCATTTATGCCGCCTCACCGAGTGCCAAAAACTGCCTGAAGGCAGGACTCCAACAGGGATTTCGCTCCACCCGAAGCCAGATGAAAGAGCCCTGCCGGGCCTCCCATTTACCAGAACTAAAAGCTTTATATGGAGGCTGCGGACTGCCATGTTTGCCATCTCACGCTGACCACCATGAAGACTGTTGCCATAATCGAAGACCAAACCGCCATCCGCGAGATGGTGAGCCAAGCTGTGATCGACCCGGACGCTTTCGAAGTGATCCTCCAAAGCGGCGACGGCGAAGCGGGCTGCCAGGCCTGCCTCGAAATGAAGCCGGACTTCGTGATCCTCGATGTGATGTTGCCCAGTTTGAACGGCACCGACATCCTCCGCCGCTTCCGCCAGGACTTGCCGGACACGCAGGTGTTGATCTTTTCCGGCTACCAGAGTCCGAGCCTCGTGCGCGAGCTCCTGCAGGCCGGCGCCCACGGGTTCGTGGAAAAGTCCGCCCCGCTCTCGGAGCTGCGCAAAGGCGTCGAGATCGTGGCCAGCGGCGGCAGCTACTTCGGCCCCGAGGTCGCGCTCCTGCTCCGCGAGGCCATGTCCGACCCCAAATCGAGCGATTCGGGCGTCAATGTTTTGACGAAGCGCGAGCGCGAAATCCTCCAACTCATCGCGGAGAGCCACAGCACCCGCGAGATCGCCACCAAGCTGGACATCAGCGTGAAGACGGCGGAGAACCACCGCACCAATCTGATGCGCAAACTCGACCTGCACGATGTCGCCAGCCTCACCCGCTACGCGATCAACAACGGGTTGGTCTCGATGGACGGGTGAGCGCGTTTCTTCGGGAGGGCGATTGTCCCCAATCGCCGATTGCCGCAGGAGACAGACAGGCAGACCCGCCACTGGATTTTCATGATCGACGAGCCCGGTGTTCCGGACGTTTGGACTCCCGCACACCGATTCCGCCCCCCAGATTCCGCCCCCCAGATTCGGCGGCGGCTGGGACAGCCGCCCTCCCCGACTCTTCAATCAAAGCACCGAGCGCAGGCGGTCTTCCAGAATATCGAGCAGCATCGGATGCTCCCCCAGCAGCGGCGTGGTCTCGACGGAGTCGAAGGCCTTTTCCGCGAGCAAGCCCCCGGCGATTTCAGCCACGTCGCCGCCGGCGCCGGCATGGCGTCCGGGCAGGAGGAAGAACATGGCGAGGATCAAGCGGCCGCCCCGGAACCCGGCCATTCGCCCGAGCGATTCGAGCAGGGGCTCGTTGAAGGCGTAGTCCTCGCCCTCGCGCCGCTCCATCGAGCAGGCCCGCACCGCCGCCACCTCTGCGCCCAGTTCCGCCGCGAGTTGCCGGGCGACGGCGTTGCGCACGCGGTTGACCTCGCGGATCGGCGAGCCGTGGTCGACGAGGGCGACCTTCGCCCCGGAGCCGGGCGCGAGGGCGCGCACCTGCTCCGCGAGGAGGGCGGCGAGACGCGGATCCGGGGCGTCCACGTCCGCTCCGGAGAGCACGGGCGCGATCTCGACGCGCAGGTCGGGGTGCGCCGCCCGCTCCGCCCCGATGAGCTCGGGCAGGTATTCCGCGACGGCCAGACTCGGGCCGAGGAAGAGAGGCAGGCCGACGAAGTGCCGGCGCCCCGCCTCGACGCACTCGCGCAAGCGGCGTTTCACAATGGCGGCCGGCCGGCCACCCAGCTGATCCGCGGCCACCTCATGCGAGTGCAGGAGGCTGACCGCCTCGACCGCCAGCCCCGTCCGACCGGCGAGCGCCTCCGCCAGGCAACGCAGCCACAGCGTGGCTTGGGGACGGAGGGATCCGTTATCGATTAAAAAAACGATGGGCTGAGTCATAGAAGGCGATGCGGCGCGACAATTTGTTGATGAACAAAGGAAAATGTTTGCGAGTTACAAATCATACCACCACATTCTGCTATTATGAATAAGACTGCGCGCATTTTCATTCCCCTGCTTTTGGCACTTTGCCTCCTTCCCGCTTGCACCCGCAAACAGGCGCCGACCAAATACGGAAATGCGACCGGCACCGGCAGCAGCCTGAGCGACACCGGCGATTTCGGTTTCATCCCCGAGGGCGACGGCAGCGAGAGCTGGGGCACAGACGGCGAACTTCTCGATCGCGGCACGGGTATCGGCAACGGCATGTATAACGGAATGAAAATGATCGAAGGCGTACTGCCCTCCATCTACTTCGGCTTCGATTCCTCCTCCATTGCGGCCTCCGAGCGCTCGAAGCTGCAACAAGCGGCCGACTACCTGCAATCCAACCCGGGCTACCACCTCCTGGTGGAAGGCCACTGCGACTGGTATGGCACAGCCGAGTATAATCTGGCGCTCGGCGACCGCCGCGCGAGCAGCGTGAGCGACTACCTCGGCACGCTCGGCATCACGCCCCTGCGCATCGAGAAGCTCTCCAAGGGCAGCCTCGAAGCGACGAGCGGTTTGTCCAAATCCGAATCCTCGCAAGACCGCCGCGCCGATCTGATCCTGCTGCAGAAGCAGTAGATGCGGTAGGGCGCCCACCGACCGGCGACTCCGGCCGGCGACTCCGGCCGGCGGGCTACTCCGGCTGTTCCTCGGCCGCCTCTGCTTCGGCGGCGCGGACTTTGCGCACTTCTTCGAGCAAGGCCTTTTTCAGCACATCGAAACCTTCGTCGGAGACGCAGGAGATCGGGTAAACCTTCTCTTTGATCTTCTTCTTGAAGGCTTTGAGGTTTTCCGGGGCGTTGGGTTCGTCCATCTTGTTCGCACAGATGAGCTCGGGCTTGCGCACCAGACCGGGCATGTAGAGCTTCAGTTCGCTCATGAGGACGCGGTAGTCGGCGAGCGGCTCGCGCCCGTCGGTGCCCTCCATGTCGAGCATGATGAGCAGCACCTTGCAGCGCTCGACGTGCTTGAGGAAGCGGTGGCCGAGGCCGCGATTCTCGCTCGCGCCCTCGATCAGGCCGGGGATGTCGGCGACCGTGATGCGCTCGAATTGCTCGGGATATTCCAGCACGCCTACCGTGGGGAATATCGTGGTGAAGGGGTAGGCGCCGGTCTTCGGGTGGGCGTTGGTCACCATGTTCAGGAAGGTCGATTTGCCCGCGTTGGGGAAGCCGATCAGGCCGACGTCGGCGATCGTTTTGATGATGAGGCGGAAGTCGCCCTCCTCGCCGGGCTTGCCCAAGGTGAATTGCCGGGGGGCCTGGTTGGTCGAGGACTTGAACTGGGCGTTGCCCTTGCCGCCTTCGCCGCCTTCGAGCAGCCGCACGGGCTCGCCGGGCTCGAGCACTTCGGCGATGGGGTCGCCGGAGTCGCGGTCGACCACGATCGTGCCGACGGGCAGGCGCAGGGTGATGGGGTCGCCGTTGGCGCCGTGCTGGTCGCTGCCGCGCCCGGGCTCGCCGTTTTTGGCCTGCCAGCCGGGCTTGAAGTGGTAGTCGGTCAGATCCGCCACGTTGGTGTCGCCGACGATATAGACATGACCGCCCCGGCCGCCGTCGCCGCCGTCGGGGCCGCCCTTGGGCTCGTACTTCGCGCGGCGGAAGCTGAAGCAGCCGTCGCCCCCCTTGCCCGCCTTGAAACTGACTTTGACCTCGTCGTAAAACATGCCCTCTTTTCGGCGCTGTCCCCGCGCATTGCAAATCTAATCACCAAGGGCGTCGATGACCGCTTCGCGGACGGCGCCGTTGCTCAGGCTCTGCGGCAGCACGGAAACGTCGCCCTCCGGCGTGTAGAGGAGATAGAGCGGCACGCCGGAGCGGCCGAAACTCTCCAGGGCATCGGTGATCTGCGGATCGTAGCGCGTCCAATCGGCCTCCAGCGCGACGATGCCCTTTTCCGCGAAGAGCGCCGACGTCGCCTCGGTGCGCAGCGCGACCTTCTTGTTGACTTGGCAGATCAGGCACCAGCTGGCCGTGAAATCGACGAAGACGGGCTTGCCCGCCGCCAGTTCGGCCTCGACGCGCTCGGGCGACCAGGCCTGCCACTGGCCGGACGCGTCGCCCGCCGAGACCGTCTCGCCATGGTCGGCGTAGGCCAGCTGGGTTTGCCCGATGCCGAAAGCCAGCGCCCAAACGACGGCGGCCAACGCAAGGAGCTTGGCGATCCATTGGGACCGTTTGCTGCGGGACGGCGCGCCCCAGCGGCCGAAGACCCAGGCCGCCACCGCGCAGACCAGCGCGACGACCAACAAAGCGAACATCGCATCGACGCCGCCTTGACGCCCCGCCACATAGATGAGGAAGACGGCGGCGGCCATGAGGAGGAAGCCCATGCCCTGCTTGAACGACTCCATCCAAAGCCCCGGCTTGGGCAAAAAGCCGACCAGCTTCGGGAAGACGGAAAGCAACAGGAAGGGCGAGGCCAGCCCCAGCCCCATCGTGCCGAAGATGAGCAGGCCCGTGCCGATGTCGGCCTGCACGGCGAGCCCGCTGACCCCGGCCACGAGCGGCCCCATGCAGGGTGCGCCGACCACGGCCGCGAGCACGCCCATGCCGAAGGAACCGAGCGCATCGTTGCGCTTGGCGGCGGACGCGTCCGCGCCGACCAGTTTGCCCCCCAGCTCGAAGACGCCGAGCAGATTGAGGCCGAAGAGGAAAAACACCGCCGTGAGCACCACGACGAAGCCGGGGCTCTGCAGCTGGAACCCCCAGCCGATGCGCTCGCCCACGGCACGCAGCGCGAAGAGCACCGCCGCCAGCGCGAGGAAGCTCAGCACGACCCCGGCGGTGTAGGCCAGCCCGTGGCGGAATGCGTCGCTGCGGGTTTGCCCGGCGTGCTTGAGCAGGGAGAACACCTTCAGCGAAAGCACCGGCAGGACGCAGGGCATGATGTTGAGGATCAGCCCCCCGAGGAAGGCCAGCGCAAGAAAGCCGGGCAGCCCCAGGGAGAGCAGCCACGGCTCGAATCCCGTCGGCTCGGATACGGGCGCCGGGCGAGCCACCGCAGCCGGGGGCTCCCCGAGCTCGGCCGCGACCTGCCACGAACCTTCGGCGGATTGCAAAACACCGCGGATCACATCCGGGGCGGCCTCGGAAAAAGTCGCCCCTCTGGCCAGGCGCAGCTCCGCCCGATCCGGCGCGGGGTAGCTCTGGGTCTGCGACGCGTTGGAATCGACGTAGCCTTCCGTTTGCGCGTAAAAGTAAAGATCGCCCGGGATACGTTCGCCTACCAACGTCAGCACCACTTCGGAACCGGCGGCATAGGCGGCCACGTCCCAAGGACTCCGCGCTTCGGGTTGCTCGCCCCGCGCCCGAGCGAAGACCGGCGCATCGGCGCCCGGCGATGCGTCCGCCGCCACCGGGAGGTCGATCTCGAGGCTGGCCTCGCCGGGCAGGCAGACCTCTTTGCAGATCAGGAAAAAGAGCTCGGCGCCGATCGCCAGATCCTGCCCCGGCTCCAACGAATCCGCCGCCTGCATGGTGACGATGAGAACCGCTTCATCCTCGTAGCCGTAGTTGATCAGGCCGCCGAGCTCGATGCGCCCGGGCGCGGGCCATTGGATCGACCCGGCCTCGATCCCTTCCGGCAGCGTCCATTCGATCTCCGGAGCCAAGCCGCTGGCGCCGGGGTTTTGCCAATAAATGTGCCAGTGCGGCTCCAGGACGAAACGCACGGCGAGGTCGAAGCTTCCGCCCGGCACGACCGCGTCCTGCTCGGAGATCAGCTCCACCGTCGTGCGGGTGGACTGCACCGGCGCCGCGCGAACGACTCCGCCGCCAACGGCGGGCAAAGCAAGGAATAGGCAGAATAGGCAAAGGCGCTGAATCGTGTGCGGCATGGTTAATGAATGGATAGCACGGGCGGGGGATTTATTCCAGCAGAAGACGGCGGGACTCGTATTATCCCGGATCGACGAGTTCACCGGTCCGCCTCGTAGGCCAGGCCGATCTCACTGCGCCACCAGTCGAGTGCCTTCATGTTGCCAAGGGAATCGTCCAAGCGCATGCCCACGGCGCGCGCGCCGACCGGCCAGCCGCGGAGCTCGCCCGCGAAGGCCTCGATTTCGTAAGCGTAGAGACCGCGCCCGATCTGCGGGGCGATCACCTCGGACTCGAGGTCGCCGTCCATGTGGATGTGGACTTCTCCGTCGCAGAACCAGGGACTCTTCACAAAAATGCGGCCTTTCTCGCCGTAAACGGCGGCATGGTTCTCGGCGCCCATCCGCACCGCGCAGGTGCATTTGGCAAGAATGTCGCCCTCGAATCGGAGCGCCGCGGTCGTCCACATGTCCGTCCGCGTCCCGGGGTCGAGGTGGCCGACGGCCTTAAGTTCCAGGGGTTCGGCGAAGAGCCGGCCGCGCGCGCGCCCCGCGATGAGCCGCGCGAAGGACATGGCGTAGCAGCCCACGTCGAGGATGCCGCCCCCGCCCAGCACTTTCGCCTGGAGGCGGGACTCGGGCTCGACCCCGGCGTTGAAACAGAAATTGGCCTCGACCATACGCACCGCGCCGATCCGTCCGGACTCGACGAGGTCGGCGAGCGCCTGCGTCTGCGGGTGATGCCGATACATGAAGGCCTCGCGCAGCAGACAGCGTTTCTCCGCCGCCAGCTTCCGCGCCCGCTTGGCCTCGCGCAAATCCATGGTCAGCGGTTTTTCGCAGAGCACGTGCTTGCCCGCACGGACGCAGTGCGCGATCCATTCCAAATGGAGCGGATGGATCGTGGCGATATAGACCGCCTCCACTTCGGGGTCGGCCAGCAGCGCCCCGTAGCTGCCGTAGGCGCGAGTCGCCCCGTGCTCCGCCGCGAAGGCCTGCGCCCGATCCGCATCCCGCGCAGCCACCCCGTCATCAGGCAAAACTAGAGCCCCTTCACCCAAATTCGATCCCAAACTTGGCCAACCTGCATTTCACACCCTCCCACTTTCGCCGCAAAACATAAAAATCATATTGTTCCCCCTCGCATCGCCCGCCAACGTATCCCCTTTCCGACTTTCCCGCCATGCAACCGATCATTCTCCAAGGCCGCCAGGCATTCTCCGACTTCCGACTCGCCGCGCTCAAAAACGCGCTCAACGAAGCCGTCGCCAACGTGGCGCCTCCGCCTGCGGAGGCCTCTGCGTCAGCCGCACCCGGCGCAGCCCTTGGGCGAAGCGGGGAGTCCGCCGCTTCGGAGCCCATCGCCTCGATCGACGCCGTCGAAGTCTATTTCATCGAGTCGCCCCACGTCCTCGACGACACCACGACCGAGCGCGCCTTCGCCCTCCTCGCGGCCGAGCAGCACTTCGCCCGCAGTGGCGAGGGCGGCTTTTTCGTCACCCCGCGCAAGGGCACCATTTCCCCCTGGTCGACCAAGGCCACCGACATTTTCCACAACTGCGCCCTGACCGACATCGCCCGCGTCGAGCGCGGCATCCACTTCATCCTCACCACCGCCGACGGGCTCGTGCTCGGCATCGAGGAGCTCGGCCTCGCCCTGCTCGCCCTCCACGACCGCATGACCGAAGCGGTTTACGACGATGTCAGCGACTTTTTCCAGCACCTCGAGCCCGCCCCGCTCCGCACCGTGCCGCTCATGGCCGAGGGACCCGAGTCCTTCAAAAAGGCCAACGTCGACTGGGGCCTCGCCATGTCGCCCGACGAGATCGACTACCTCGTCGCCGCCTATCAGAAGATGGAGCGCGACCCGACCGACGCCGAACTGGTCATGTTCTCCCAGGTCAACTCCGAGCACTGCCGCCACAAGATTTTCAATGCCGACTGGATCGTCGACGGCGAAAAGAGCGAGCTGTCGCTCTTTAAAATGATCCGCAACACCCACGCCCTCAACCCCGACGGCGTGCGCGTGGCCTACTCCGACAACTCCGGCGGGCCCGAAGGCGCCCCCGCCGACTGGTGGGAGGTCAACCAAACCGACGGCAGCTTCGCCGACCAAAAGACCCCCGGCCAACTCGACATCCTCTGCAAGGTCGAGACC
>Ga0194138_10000395_pt1 | contig 21021 bp, 19 predicted proteins | sample TARM_MetaG_T2_14_FD_134022 | JGI IMG/M metagenome (GOLD analysis project Ga0194138, IMG submission 134022) | Freshwater microbial communities from Pennsylvania, USA, analyzing microbe dynamics in response to fracking - TARM_MetaG_T2_14 (version 2) | ecosystem: Environmental > Aquatic >...
GACAAGCTCAGGATGACAGATGCTTCCCCAATTGCTCAATGTTACTTTTTAATTCACAAGACAGATGAAACGTCCCCCTGTCTTTGAATTGTCACAGTCTTCCCATTATCTGTTCCAGCTTACCCATCTCTCTCCAGACTGTTGTAGCCTGTGGGGTTCTTCTTATGCTTCTTATATTTATCTCTGGTATGTCCACTCCCAGGCTGTTTGCTATGGCAGCTGTTATTACTGCTATAAGCTCTTCTTCATCTTCCTGGTCTTCTGTTGCAGCCATTACTGGTGCTTCCTTTTGGACTGGCTTCTCCTCTTTGGCTGGTGCTACCTTCTTTACTTCCTTCTTCTCAGCACCCGCTGATTTCAGAAAGTTTATGGTCAAGGATATCAGTATAAGCACAACAAATACTATTGCCATACTAACTACTGTAACAACCAGTGCTTCTCCCATCATTACTTCGTTTCCCATGGTTTATCCTCCCTATACTGGCAGGTTGCCGTGTTTTTTACTTGGTCTGGTCTCTCTCTTTGTCTCCAACATATCGAATGCGCTTATAAGTCTTGGTCTTGTCTGACTTGGCACTATAATATCATCCACAAATCCTCTCTGTGCTGCAGTGTATGGATTTGCAACTGTATCTCTGTATTCCTGAATCTTTTCTGCTCTCGTTGCAATTGGACCGTCTGAATCTGCAATTTCCTTCTTGAAGATTATGTTTGCAGCTCCGTCCGGTCCCATTACTGCTATTTCAGCATTTGGCCAAGCAAATACCTGGTCTGCTCCAAGGTCCTTTGAGCACATTGCTAGGTATGCTCCTCCGTATGCCTTCCTTACTATCATTGTAACCTTTGGCACTGTTGCCTCTGAGTATGCGTATAGCATCTTGGCACCGTGTCTGATTATTCCTCCGTGCTCCTGTGCAACTCCTGGTAGGAATCCTGGCACGTCCACAAGGTTAAGAAGTGGAATGTTGAATGCATCACAGGTTCTTATGAATCTTCCGGCCTTGTCTGATGCGTTTATGTCAAGACATCCTGCCAGTATTCTTGGCTGGTTGGCAACAACACCAACTGTCTTGCCGTTTAGTCTGATGTAGCCTGTTATTATATTCTGTGCATACAGTGGCTGTACCTCAAAGAAGTGGCCATTGTCTGCTATAAGCTCTATTACGTGCTTCATGTCGTATGGCTTGTTTGGATTTTCCGGAACAATCTCATTCAGTTCCTCGTCCACCCTGTTTATGTCATCATCCATTTCATACACTGGGGGCTGCTCCAGGTTGTTTGAAGGCAGGAAGCTTAAAAGCTCCTTGATTCTATCTATTGACTCCTGCTCCGTCTTGTCCATGAAGTGGGCAACTCCACTCTTCTTGTTGTGGGTTCCTGCTCCTCCAAGGGCTTCCTGGCTAACCTCTTCTCCAGTTACTGACTTGATTACCTGTGGTCCTGTTATGAACATCATACTAGTCTTGTCAGTCATGAATATGAAGTCTGTTATTGCCGGTGAATAAACCGCTCCACCTGCACTTGGTCCCATTATAGCTGATATCTGTGGAATGACTCCTGAGGATATTGTGTTTCTGTAGAAGATTCTACCGTATCCTGAAAGGGCGTCAACTCCCTCCTGAATCCTTGCTCCACCTGAATCGTTGAAGCCTACTATGGGAGCTCCCATCTTTAGTGCCATGTCCTGAACCTTGTTTATCTTGCTTGCATGCATTTCCCCAAGGGATCCGCCTATTACAGTGAAGTCCTGGGCATACACAAACACCAATCTTCCGTCAACTGTACCATAGCCGGTAACCACTCCGTCTGCCTCTGCATGAACCTTCTCCATACCGAAGTTTTTGGCTCTATGCTTCACAAAGGCGTCAAGCTCAACAAAGCTTCCCTCGTCAAACAGGTAGTCGATTCTCTCTCTGGCAGTCATTTTCCCTGAGCTATGCTGCTTCTCTATTCTTTTCTCTCCGCCTCCAAGCTCAATTTTCCTTTTGGCTTCAAGAAGTTCTTGAATCTTATCGCTCATTTTTACCCTCCTAATGTACTTAATCTCTTTCGCTGATTTCTATAAGAACGCCGGATGTGGATTTGGGGTGAAGAAAAGCAATTCTAGCTCCGCCTGCTCCGTATCTAGGCTTCTCATCAATTAATCTTACTCCCTTTTCCTGAAGATCTTTTATGGCTTCCTCAATGTTGTCAACCTTAAATGCTATGTGCTGGATTCCCTCGCCTTTTTTCTCAATGAATCTGGCGATAGGGCCATCCTCAGTTGTGGATTCAAGAAGCTCCACCTCTGAATCCCCCACAGGTAAAAACGCAACCCTAACCTTCTGCTCCTCTACCTCTTCCTTGCTCGTGCATTTGATTCCCATTACATCTTCATAGAACTTAAGTGTTTCATCAAGATTTTTCACTGCTATTCCAATGTGATCAATTTTTGTTACCACGGAATTTCCTCCTCTTTTCTACTCCCTTATAAGGGAAATTATCCTTTCCTTAGCTGTGTAAGGGTCCTGGATTCTCTTTTCCACCTGGTGGGAAAGCTCCTCCAGAAGATCCCCTTCAAGAGCCTTTTGCATTATCAGCTTCAAAAGCTCTTCCTCCACAAGCTGAACTATTTCTACCTTAAGGTTCCTTCTTCTTCTTTCATGAAGCTTGCCTGTGGTCTTTAGATAATTCTCATGATCCCTGACCTTTTGAAGCAGTGTGTCAATATCCTCATTCTTTATGGCGGACACCTTTTCCACCGGCGGCCTGTAATCACTTTTTTCATTCAGGTCAAGATTCATCTCAATTTCAAGCTTTGTCTTGTCAGCTCCGTCAAGGTCAGACTTGTTGATGGCAAAAACGTCTGCAATCTCCATTATTCCCGCTTTGATTGCCTGTATATCATCTCCCATGTTGGGTATCATAACCATCAGCACCGTGTCTGCCATCTTGACAATATCCACCTCGGACTGACCCACACCCACAGTCTCTATGAAGATGTAGTCACAGCCATAGATGTCCAGTGCCTTAACCGCTCCCCAGGTGGCCTTTGAAATCCCACCCAGATATCCTCTTGTGCCCATGCTCCTTATGAAGACATCCTTGTCAAGAGCCAGGTCAGACATCCTTATCCTATCTCCAAGGATCGCACCGCCGCTGAAGGGACTTGTAGGGTCAACTGCAAGTATTCCAACCTTCTTGCCCTCTGCCCTAAGCTCCTTTGTGAGTCTGTCCGTCAGGGTTGATTTCCCACTTCCCGGAGAACCGGTAACCCCAATTACATAGGCGTTACCGGTCTTGTGATATTGTCTCTTTATGATATCCACAGCCTTTTGATCGTTGTTCTCCAGAAGGGATATAAGGCGTGCGCAGGCTCTCTTGTCACCTTGAAGCAGCCTCTCTTCAATATTCAATTAAAACACCACCTATTTTCTCTTAATGTTTTCCTTTATGAATTCAATAACTTCCTTGGTTGGTGTTCCAGGTGTAAATATTCCCTCAACTCCTGATTCTACAAGTCCAGGTATATCATCCTCTGGGATTACTCCGCCTCCAAGTACAAGAACATCCTCGATTCCCTCTTCCCTAAGCAGTCTGACTACCTTTGGGAACAGGTGATTGTGTGCTCCTGATAGGATGCTCATTGCAACTACGTCAACATCCTCCTGAACCGCTGCAGCCACAATTTGCTCAGGTGTCTGTCTAAGTCCTGTATAAATAACTTCCATTCCTGCATCTCTCAAAGCTCTGGCTATAACCTTTGCGCCCCTGTCGTGTCCATCCAAGCCCGGCTTTGCCACAAGTACTCTAATGGGTTTATCCATTTTATTTCCTCCTCATAACTATAGTATTACAGACTGTTCATATTCTCCGAAAACTTCTCTCAGAACTCCACAGACTTCTCCCAATGTTGCGTATTCCTTGACTGCGTCGATTATGAACGGCATAAGGTTCTCATCTGTTTCGGCCTTCGCTTTCAGGACTTCAAGTGCTTCCTGTACTTTGTCGTTGTCCCTGGTGCTCTTAAGATTCTCAATCTTCTTCTTCTGAAGCAGCTCAACGTGGGGATCTACCTTAAGAAGCTCCTTCTTCTCAGTCTCTTCAATTCTGAACTTGTTTACTCCAACAACGATTCTTTCCTGCTCTTCAACCTGCATTTGGTATTTGTATGCGGAATTCTGAATCTCCTTTTGGATAAACCCTTTTTCGATGGCCTTTGGTGCTCCGCCAAGATTGTCTATCTTCTCAATGTAATCCATTGCTTCCTTTTCAATGTCGTTTGTAAGGCTTTCAATATAGAATGATCCTGCCAGTGGATCAACAGTTTCAGTAACTCCTGACTCATGAGCAACAATCTGCTGTGTTCTCAGTGCTATCCTTACTGAATCCTCAGTCGGTAGAGCAAGTGCCTCATCCCTTGAGTTTGTGTGAAGGGACTGGGTTCCTCCAAGAACCGCCGCCAATGTTTGGATTGCAACCCTCACTATGTTGTTGTCAGGTTGCTGGGCAGTCAATGTTGACCCTGCAGTTTGTGTGTGGAACTTAAGCTGAAGTGACTTCTCCTTCTTGGCACCGAATCTCTCCTTCATGATTCTGGCCCATAGTCTTCTTGCGGCTCTGTACTTTGAAACCTCCTCAAGAAGGTCATTGTGGGCGTTGAAGAAGAATGATAGTCTTGGTGCGAAATCATCCACGTCAAGTCCTGCCTTTATTGCCGCATCAACATAGGCGATTCCATCGGCAAGTGTGAAGGCAACCTCCTGAGCCGCTGTTGAACCAGCCTCCCTTATGTGGTATCCACTGATGCTTATTGTATTCCACTTGGGAACCTCCTTTGAGCAGTACTCAAATATGTTTGTTATAAGTCTCATTGATTCCTCAACCGGGAATATATATGTTCCTCTTGCTATATACTCTTTTAGAATGTCGTTTTGAATGGTACCTCTAAGCTTGTCTGGAGACACTCCCTGCTTTTCTGCCACTGCAATATACATTGCAAGTAAAACGCTTGCAGGAGCATTTATTGTCATTGACGTACTAACCTTGTCCAACGGGATTCCATCAAAGAGGATTTCCATGTCCCTAAGGGAATCGATTGCAACCCCTACTTTTCCGACCTCTCCTTCAGACAATCCATGATCTGAATCGTAGCCTATCTGGGTTGGCAGGTCAAAGGCAACACTTAGACCAGTCTGGCCCTGGTCAAGAAGATACTTGTATCTCTTGTTGGACTCCTCAGCAGTTGCAAAGCCTGCATACTGTCTCATGGTCCAGAATCTTCCCCTGTACATTGTTGGCTGTACGCCTCTAGTGTAGGGGTATTCTCCAGGATATCCAAGGTCCCTCTCATAATCCATTTCAGAAATGTCAATTGGTGTGTAAAGTCTTTCCACCTTCTTGTCTGAACCAGTTGTAAAGGTTTCCTTTCTTTCAGGATGCTTGCTAAGCTGCTTTCCGACTTTGTTTTCATCCCAGTCCGTGAAAGACGTTCTGATCTGCTCTAGCTTCTTTTCATCGTACATCATTTTACCTCCTCGTATTGGTACCTTCTCTAAACCCTATTATATTAGAAGTTATTGCAATTTTGCAATATAAAATTCAATTATTTTGAATAATGAATGTAAAATTGCATTTTTATGTCAAGACATGGGAAAAGCAGGCCCCCAGTTAAGGGGTCCTGCATTAGTTTCCTTGGAAAATCTCCTCAAACTCTTTTGCATCTATTGTTTCTTTTTCAAGTAACGCCTCTGCAATCCTGTGAAGTGTATCCATATTCTCTTTTAATAAGGACTCTGCCCTGTGGTAGGCTGTATCGATTAACTTTCTCATCTCCTTGTCTATAGCTGCAGCAACATCCTCACTATAGTTTCTGGATCTGTTGAGATCTCTTCCAACAAATACTTCCTCTTCGTCCGTGCCATAAGTCATTGGTCCAAGCACATCACTCATACCGTAATGGGTGACCATTGAACGTGCAAGTTTGGTTGCCCTTTCAATGTCGTTTTGAGCTCCCGTGCTTATGTCCTCAAGGACAAGGGCCTCTGTAACCCTTCCTCCCAAAAGTATCACAAGCTTGTCCTCCATCTGCTTCTTGGTGAGGTAGGTTCTGTCCTCATCTGGAATATATGCAGTGAATCCGCCAGCCATACCTCTTGGAATTATTGTGACAAGATGTACCGGGTCGCTTCCAGGCAACAATCTTGCTGTAAGTGCATGTCCTGCCTCATGAAAAGCTGTAAGCTTCTTTTCATGTGGACTTATTACTCTACTCTTTTTCTCTGGTCCTGCCTGTACCTTTATGGATGCTTCCTCAATGAGGTGCATAGGTATCTTCTTGAGATTGAATCTGGCAGTGAGTAGGGCCGCCTCGTTCACAAGGTTCTCAAGTTCTGCAGGAGTGAAGCCTGGTGTTCTCTTGGCAACCACACCAAGGTCAACATCCTCATCAAGAGGCTTTTTCCTTGTGTGTACCTTCAAAATGGCTTCCCTTCCCCTGATGTCAGGAAGTCCCACATATATGGTTCTGTCAAATCTTCCCGGTCTTAGAAGTGCCGGGTCAAGAATGTCCGCCCTGTTTGTGGCAGCCATTACAATTATTCCTTCATTCTTGGCAAATCCGTCCATTTCAACAAGAAGCTGGTTAAGTGTCTGCTCCCTCTCATCATGTCCGCCGCCAAGACCTGCACCCCTTCTTCTACCTACTGCATCGATCTCATCTATGAAGACTATACATGGTGAATTCTTTTTGGCCTGCTCGAACAGGTCCCTAACACGGCTGGCACCAACACCGACAAACATCTCAACGAAGTCTGAACCGGATATTGTGAAGAAGGGAACTCCCGCTTCACCTGCTACAGCCTTGGACAAATATGTTTTACCTGTTCCAGGAGGTCCTACCATCAGGACTCCCGTTGGAATTCTGGCTCCGATTTCAATGTATTTCTTTGGGTTGCTTAAAAAGTCCACAATCTCCTGAAGCTCTTCCTTCTCCTCTTCAAGACCTGCGACCTCATCAAAGGTTACCAGCTTGCCCTCTTCAAGCTTTACAAGCTTGGCCTTGCTCTTTCCAAAGGACATAACCTTTCCGCCGCCTCCGCCGCCTTGTGATTGTTGCATGAAAACAAACCAGAAGACTGCAAATACAACCAATATCATAATTGTAGGCAGCATATTTATATACCAAGGTGTTTCGGGAACCTGCTCAGCAGAATATACAATCTGTCCCTCATCCACAAGGTCCTTCACATAGTCGGGATAAAATGTCAGCCTTGCCTCCTCGGGCAGTATTCCAGTGAACTTGGTTCCATCCTGAAGTTCTCCTTCAACGGTGTTTCCAATTGATGTAATTCTTGCGATGCTTCCATCGTTAATTCTCGACACCAGCTCTGTGAAATCCAGCTCTGTTATCTGCTCCACCTCAGTTCCGAACATTCTTACGCTGAACATTATCAGTAAAACTATCAACAGGTATATGCTGATGCCCTTAAAAAATCGTTTCAATCCTAGTCCTCCCTCCATCTCTTCCAGTGGGTAATATTCATTGATTATAACATAGCACAGACATGGAATCAATCAATGGATTATTTGTATACCTCTTCCTTTAAGGCTCCCACGAAAGGATAGTTTCTATATTGTTCATTGTAGTCCAATCCATATCCAACCACAAATTCATCAGGAATTTCAAACCCCAGAAAATCTATGTTCACACCAACTGTCCTTCTATCCGGCTTGTCAAGCAAGGTGCATATCTTTACACCCTTTGCCCCTCTCTTGCCCAAAATGTCCTTCAGGTAATTCAGGGTTAGGCCGGTGTCAATTATGTCCTCTACAATAAGTATATCCTTTCCCTCCACACTGTAATCAAGGTCTTTAAGTATCCTTACCTCTCCAGTTGAAACGCTCGATTTACCATAGCTTGAAACTGCCATGAAGTCCAGCATAACGGGAAACTCCAACCTCTTTACAAGGTCGGACAAAAATATGACAGCTCCCTTGAGTATGCCCACTACCAGCAAATCCTTTCCCCGGTATTCCTCCGATATCTCCTTGGCCAGTTCACTTACTCTTTTGTCAATTTCTTCCTCTGTAAGAAGAACCTCCTTAATTGGATCGTTCAAATCATTTTCCTCCCAGTCAATTCTTTTCTCCCTAAATTCTTTCAATGGTCACTGCAAGAACTCTACTTGAATCCTTTTCAACCTTGTATTCCCTGCTTACTGCATTCCCTGGAATCCATATTATACCCTTTTCGTCGGCAAATATCGGAATTTTTTCTCTTTCCTCCCTGGGAATCTTGTTGTCGATGAAAAGGTCCTTGACCTTTTTGCTTCCATCCATCCCCAATGGCCTGATCCTATCACCATTTCTTCTCTGTCTCACAAGGATGTCGCCTGAAATTTTGTCCCTGTCAACGACAATTCTTGATCCGTTGGCTCTGCAATCCTCTCTGTCAGATTCCTCAAGTGTCACCAGCAGCCCCCAGCCCTTCAATATGTTCTTTCCAAGTTTAAGGGAAGTGGTCTCCATATGGATATTGTCCCTACTATCAAGCTTGATTATAAGGTCACCATAGGAGATTTCAGCGATGATGTTTCTTCCCATATCAACTGATTTCCCTGTTTCTCCAGAGAAAAACAGCTGAGTGGCATTTTGGATGTGAACCTCCCCAAATCCATGCAGGTCCCCCAGCAAATCCAAGATCGCCCTTCTGACAAGCCTCCTGGCTGAGCCTTCTTCCTCATCCATGAATTTATCGCCTTTAAAGATTATACTATTGTTTGTTCTATTTTTCACCAATAAATTGTATTTTTTCTCTATTTCACGGTCCAGAACCTCCAGATCCAGCTGTGCTATTTCTGATAGCCTGTAGAGTGAGTCTATTATGTTCGGGTTGAAATTGTCCCTCAGGTATGGCAATAGCTCCAGTCTTATCTTGTTCCTTGTATAAACCGCCTGGAGATTTGTGTGGTCCTCAACATAAGGTATGTGGTTTTCTTCTATGAAGTCCTCTATTGACTGTCTTGAAATGTTGAGCATGGGGCGGATGATGTCTCCACTGATCATTGACATGGCCTTGATTCCATCCAGACCTGTTCCCCTTATGATCCTGTGGAGTACAGTTTCAGCCTGGTCGTTCCTATTGTGGGCAACGGCAATCCTGCCTCCACCATTTTCCCTAAGGACATCCCTGAAAAAGCCATACCTGAGCAATCTCCCTGCCTCCTCGGCAGTCATTCCATGCTTCTTCCCATAGGCTGCCATATCGACATTTGTGGTGTAGTGGTCAAGTCCCAGTTCCCTTGAGACTTCCTCAACGAAATCCTGGTCCCTCTTGGCCAGTTCTCCCCTAACCCCATGGTTCACATGGGCAACCAGGAGCCTGAAGCCCAACTGGTCCCTTAGCCTGTAGAGGCAGTGGAGCATCGCCATGGAATCCGGCCCCCCGGACACAGCAGCAAGCACCGTTACTTGGTTCTCCAGCAATTTGTACTTTTCAATGTTGCCCTTTACAGTCTCCAACATATTATCACCCTATGGCCAAATTGTTCGAACATATTCTTACAAACAGAAAAAACCGGAAAACCCGGTTTTTATTAATCGTTGTTACTGGCTTTTTTGCCTCTCATGCCATGGCTTTTTCTGCCATCCTTGGTTTTAATCTGATCCATCTTCTCGCTGCTATCCTTCAGATAACTGTTCAACATATCTTCAAAGGACATGTTCTTTTGCCTGTCATCCGATTTTGCCCAATCGATTTCCACTGGCTTGCTTGTCTTCGGTTTTGCCTGTCTCACAGATAGACTGATTTTCCCGTCTGCGGAAATGGATAAAACCTTTACTTTTATTTTCTGATCCTTTTTCAAGTAATCAGATACTTTTTCTACGTAGTCGTGGGATACCTCTGATATATGTACCAGTCCACTCTTCCCCTTTGGCAACTGCACAAATGCGCCAAAATTTGTAATCCCTGTTACTGTACCCTCAACGATCTCTCCAACTGAAACGGACATAGACAAATTACTCCTCCTTAAAATTTTTAATATATGTCAAGTATATATTACTGGGTGACCCCTGTCAATCAGTTATCATTCTTAAAGATATCCAGTGTATCATTTCCCTCCAGGCTTTTATCAATGTAGATTATTTCCCTAGGCTTAACCATACCAAGATCATCCCTTGCAACCTTTTCTATGAACTCAAGTGTTCCACTTCTCCCAATCTCTTCATTGAGCATCTGGATTTCCCTTTCCAGACTGCCAATCTGAGTCTGGACTGAAGCCCTTCTCTCCTGAAGGTCATTCATAAGCTTCCTCTGATGATTCATAACAAATCCCACATAAACAACAAGAATAATGACAAGGACATGAAAAATCCTTATTCCCTTTCTTTTTTTTGCTCTTTTGCCGGACATATTAGCACCACCTTTTCAAATGCCTCCATACTCTTTCATTATGTCATCATTTAGAAGATTTTTCAAGTTACATTTACATCAGTCCAGGCTTTTGTAGAGCTCATGGGCCTCATCTTTTCTGACATTGTCCTTGACCTGGACCACTTCGATGTTCATATCTCCACTTCCGAAGCTGAGTGTAAGCCTATCTCCCACACTTACATTGTCTCCGGCCTTTGCAACCTTGCCGTTTATTGTGACCTTACCCTGATCACAGGCTTCCTTGGCCACAGTTCTTCTCTTGATTATCCTTGCAGTCTTAAGATACTTGTCCAACCTCATGCCAATCTCTCCTTCCCACAAAAAAAATCAGGTCAAAGACCTGATTTCCTGTTTGGTTTATTTCTTCTTACCTTTTTTTACGTTTACGCTTTCTTTAAGCGCTTTTCCTGCCTTGAATACAGGTGCTTTTGATGCTGGAATTTTAATGACTTCTTCAGGGTTTCTTGGGTTTCTACCTTCTCTGGCTTTTCTTTCTCTAACCTCGAAAGTACCAAATCCTACCAATTGTACTTTGTTTCCTGCTGCCAATGACTCCTCAACTGATCCCATGAATGCATTTAGAGCTGCCTCGGCATCCTTCTTGGTAAGATTACTTTTCTCCGCAATGCTTGCAATTAATTCTGCTTTGTTCATTAATAATTCCTCCTTGTTTTTTTATTTTCTAGAAATACAAAACTTAATCAGTCCTGGTCTTCACCGTTTTCACGGAGCTTGACCTTGTCCCAGAGGATATCCAATTCCTCCAAGGTCATTTCTTCCATAACTATACCCATCCCAGCAGCCATGTACTCCATTTCCTCTAATCTTTTTGTGAATTTTTCAATGGTTCTACCCAATGCAACCTCGGGATTGACTTCTAGAAATCTGGATAGGTTCACAGCAGCAAACAGCAAATCTCCTATTTCACTTTCAACAACCTGACTACCAGGTCCGTGTAATGAAGCGGCTTCAAGAACCTCCGCCAGCTCCTCTCCAACCTTGTCCGACGGTCCATCTATCACGTCCCAGTCAAATCCAACATCAGCCGCCTTCTCCTGAACCTTGTAGCTTCTAAGGAGTGCCGGCAAATGTGGAATATTTCTCAGCTTGTCTGAAAGTGTAGTAATATTCCTGTTTGCATACTTAATCTTATTCCAATTATATACTACTTGTCCAGAATTATCCACTTTTTTTTCAAAAAAAACGTGTGGATGTCTAGTAATTAACTTGTTTGCGAGGGAACTGGTGACCTGAATCGGGTTAAAGTCCCCATTTTCATGTCCGATTTGGGCGTGGAATACCACCTGAAGCAGTAAATCTCCCAATTCTTCCACTATATGGTCCGGGTCATCCTCCTGGAGTGCTTCAACCAATTCATAGGCTTCCTCCAGAACAGCGCCTCTTATGCTCAAGTGATCCTGCTCCCTATCCCAGGGACATCCGTCCTCTGCCCTCAGCCTCTTCATGATCCCCTGGATGTCGCTGAAATCATGGATGCCCCATCTTTCCTTGTCAAGACGTGGCACAAAGAGACTGGTAAGTGATCCTATGTGCTCACTTCTATCAATCTGGTGGAGGGGTACCCTCTCTATGATTTCATCCTCTCCCATTCCACCATTGTGGACCAGTAACACACCGTAGTCTTCCGGGTAGATGTCCATCAGGACCAGCTTAACCTCAGACATTACCCTGGTATTATACACCTGGGTGAATATCTGATGGGAGTTGATGTCGACCTGAAATCCTTCAAGGTCTATACCATCCAATACCTTCAAGCCCTCAACGGGATCAGCCTGGGCAATTTCAAGTATGGGCTCAATAAAGCTCATCCCCGATACAATCTGTACCTGGCACTCATTTTGTCCAAGGAGCATCCTGACGGTATTCTCCGCAACCATGGGATTGCCAGGAACGTAGTAATTGATCTCTTCGTATTTCCCTGCAGCCTCAAGGAGCATTGAAACGATTTCCCCGTATACCTCCTCAAAGGAATCAGCCTGGTCATATATATGATCAAATGCAGTGAATTCAATTTCCTTATCCCTCATGTACTGAACAGAAGGGTGTTTTTCAGTTCTAAGATAGTTGGGCTTACCCCCCTCCATCCTTCTTATGGCTCCAAGGGTCAAGTCATCCATATTTCCAGGCCCAAGGCCCACAATAAATATTTTACTCATAAGAATTCTCCTTTAAGACCATTTGTCAAATCTCTTTACTATCCTTCTGATCTTGTCACCCTTTGGAATCAGATCAAGATCTTCATCTGTAAGTGTTCCTGTTAGAAGCAGCAATACCCCATATACCACAACTCCCAGCAGTACCGCTGCAAGGGTTGCAGGTCTTCCTCCCATTGGCCCTGCAAGGACTATGTAGGAAACCCTTGCTATTATTCCCATTCCAACTGCTGAAATCAAAGGCTTCATCAGAATGGAACGGAGGTTCAGCTTGGCCTTTGCCACGTGTATAACGTAGTAAAGGTTTAGAGATGATGCTATTGCATAGGCTGCCACGGTGCTTATTGCTGCTCCCTTGACATTTATTGCCGGTATCCCCGTAAGAACATAGGTCAGGATAATCTTTGCCACAGCTCCGACAAAAAGGTTCCTCACTGGAACAAAGGGCTTTCCAAGTCCCTGCAATATGGCTGTAAGAGCCTGTACAAGTGTCAGGAAAATCACTCCCAGGGATAGGTATGCCAAGATGTTACCAACGCTTGCAATTGCCTCCGGTGGGTTGTTGTAGTACAAAAGCGCCACTATTGGAGTTGAAAGCACAAAAAGACCGATTGCAGAGGGTAGACCGATCAGGAGGGTCATCCTTATTCCACTTGATATAAGGTCACTTGTCTCCTGCTTTGACTTTCTGGCGCTGGCATTTGATATTGCCGGCACAAGACTCATGGAAATGGCTATGGAGAATACCTGGGGAAGGTTCACAAGTGTCTGTGCCATTCCCTTAAGCTCACCATAAAGTGCATTTGCCTCTGCCGCTGTATAGTTTATAGACTGCAATCTTCTTAGAACCAGGGCTGCATCTATTGTATCCATAATTGGTGCTATTGCAGCTCCGATTGTGATTGGTATGGCTATCAGCAGGAGATCCTTTGCTATCTCTCCTACGGAATATTGTCTGGTTATTGTGCTGCCTGCAATCTCCTCCATTATGGCTGTCCTTCTTTTCAGGTAAATGAAGGCGATTATTGCCAGTCCCATTATTGCCCCCATGGAGCCTCCAAAGGATGCCCCACCTGCTGCAATGGGAATTCCCCTATCCAATAGCAGATATGTCAGTCCAAGTCCTGTGACCACCCTGAAAAGCTGCTCGGTTATCTGGGAAATTGCTGTGGGGAACATGCTCTGTCTTCCCTGAAAAAAACCTCTGAAGGCTGACATTATTGGTACAAAGAACAATGCAGGCACAAGGGCGATGAGTGCATAGTATGCGTTGACATTTCCAAGATAGTTGACGATAAGGTCAGCTCCAAATGCAATGACCATGGATGTTAAGAATCCAAGCCCCACCAGACCCACCAGGGCCACCTTGAACACCTTGTGTGCACCGGCAAAATCTCCCTGAGCACGCTTTTCGGATACCAGCTTTGCTATGGCCACCGGAACCCCTGCTGTGGATATTGTTAGAAGCAGCACGTAAAATGGATATGCCGTCTGATAATATCCCAATCCCTCTGATTTAATTATATTGGAAAGGGGGATTCTGTATATTGCTCCCAGAATCTTGACAAGCACTCCTGCCATTCCAAGTATGGCCGCCCCTCTTAAAAAGCTGTGTCCCTTAGACATTCCTGTTATCCTCCTGTGTCGTTTCCTCTGTAAATATTATTATTGAAGCTGTTCTAGTCCTAATCAAGATAGGTTTTTATTGTGGCCTCATCCCTTAAGGATTGGACGTACTCAAAATAGGCCTGTTCCTTTATCATTGAAATCACCTTGTCCTCCAGGTCATCAAAGCTTTCCCTCTTGTCCTGAAGCTTGATTATGTGGTATCCGACCTCGGTTCTCACCACGTCGCTAATCTCGCCTTCCTCCAGCTGGAATGCCACTTCCTCAAACTCAGGAATCATCTGACCTTTTCCAAAGTAGCCCAGGTTCCCTCCGTTAACAGCTGATACGCTGTCCAGGGATTCGGTGGTTGCAAGCTGTGAAAAGTCTTCTCCTTCATCCAGTCTTGTCATTACATTTTCTGCTTCCTCTTCGCTGCCCAAAAGGATATGACTGGCATTTATCTCCACAAGGTCGTCCCTGTTCTCCTCATAATATTCCCTTGCTTCATCATCACCTATGGATACTCCACTGAGGAAGTCCTCCTTGTGCTTGCTGCCTCTCAGTTCTTTCCTCATATTGTCCACAAAATACTCATCAGACAGGTCGTTTGACTGAAGGAACTGTTGATAGCTTTCCTCTCCTCCGATGGATTCCTTGTACTGGTCAATGTATTCCTGGAGATCCTCTTCCGTGAATTCAATGCCCTTCTTCTCGTTGTCATCCTGAATCAGCCTTTCCATGATCAGCTTCTCCAGAATGCTTTCCTCCAGACTTTCACCCATTGTCTTCCCGTCTATTCCCTCCTGGTCAAGGGCTCCTTCTCCCAGCTGTCTCTCGTAAAGATCCTTGTATACCTGGAAATCCTTGTCAAACTCCTCCTGGGTTATTTCATGACCGTCAACCTCTGCAACGATTCCCTCCTGCTGGGTTGCACACCCTGAAAAAACCATTGATGCCATCATGATCATCATTAAAAATCCAATGCTCTTTTTCATCTAAGCAAAACATCCTTTCTCTAATTGTACATTGATTTACATTATACACTATTACCCAACTGAGGGAAATTGTCAATGGTCTCCAACAGTTCCTTGAGTCTGTTTATAACGTCGCCCTTAACCGATATGGTTATGCTGGGCTGGTTTGTAAGGTCGAAGGATACAGCCGGCCCGTACTTACCGGTAAGCATGTGGATAAGCTCCAGCTTTATGTGGTCCACGGCTTCATAGTCAATCCTTACCTTCCTGTCAATCTGTATTATGTTTGTTATATGGTTTCTGCTTGCCAAGCCCCTGATGTAGGAAATGTTCATAAGGTTTTCCACAGGTTTTGGCAAGTCACCAAATCTGTCTATGAGCTCATCGATCAGCTCCCTGTAGTCGTCCATGGATTCGATCGTGGAGATCCTCTTGTATATCTCAAGCTTCTGGTCTTCATCCGGGATGTATTTGGAAGAAATATAACCGTCGACCTTAATATCCACAGTTGTATCAAGCTTCTCCTGGACCACGTCTCCCTTGAGTCTCCTGACTGCCTGACCCAGGTATTTGACATAGAGGTCATATCCTATGGATTCAATGTTTCCGTGCTGCTCAACTCCCAGAAGATGTCCTGCTCCCCTGATTTCAAGGTCCCTCATGGCAATCTTGAAGCCAGACCCGAATTCTGTGAACTCCTTTATGGCCCTCAGCCGTTTTTCCGCAACCTCTGAAAGAACCTTGTCCTTCTGATAGACAAAATATGCAAAGGCAAGTCTGTTGGACCGGCCCACCCTGCCTCTCAGCTGGTAGAGCTGCGAAAGCCCAAACCTATCCGCATCGTGTATTATAATGGTGTTTACATTTGGAATGTCCAAACCTGTTTCAATGATTGTCGTGCATACAAGAACATTTATTTCCTTGTTCATAAAGTCGAGCATCACCTGCTCAAGCTCCCGTTCTGACATCTGCCCATGGGCAATGGCAAATTCACCTTCTGGAACGAGATTCCTAAGCTCCATGGCTATCTTGTCAATTGTCTCAACCCGGTTGTAAACGTAGTATACCTGTCCGCCCCTTGATATCTCCCGTTGTATGGCATCCCGTATAAGAGTCCTGTTGTACTCGGTAACATAGGTCTGTATTGGGTACCTTTCCTCTGGAGGTTCCTCGATAACAGACATGTCACGTATGTTCACAAGTGACATGTGAAGAGTCCTGGGTATTGGGGTTGCAGTGAGTGTCAGGACATCAACATTTTCCTTGAGCTTCTTAAGCTTTTCCTTGTGCCTTACCCCAAATCTCTGCTCCTCGTCCACAATCAGCAGACCAAGGTCCTTGAACACAACATCCTTGGAAAGAAGCCTATGGGTTCCAACAACTATGTCAAGCATACCCTTTCTGAGCATTTCAAGGGATGCCTGCTGTTCCTTCCTTGTTCTGAACCTGCTGAGCATTGCAACGGACATTGGAAAGCTGCCAAGCCTTTCCATGATGGTATTGTAGTGTTGCTGGGCAAGTATTGTTGTAGGAACAAGTATGGCAACCTGCTTTCCGTCCATTACGGCCTTGAAGGCAGCCCTTAAGGCAACCTCTGTCTTGCCGTATCCCACATCTCCGCAAAGAAGTCGGTCCATGGGCTTTTTCTTTTCCATGTCACTTTTTATGTCCTGGATTGAGGTTTTCTGTCCCTGGGTCTCCTCATAGGGGAACATGTCCTCAAACTCCCTTTGCCAGGGAGTATCTGCAGAGAACTGGTAGCCTTCAACCCTCTCCCTCTTGGCGTAGAGCTGAAGGAGGTCTGTTGCCATCTCCTCTATGGCCTTTTTGGTCCTGCTCTTGGTCTTGGCCCATTCTGTTCCGCTTAGCTTGTTTATCTTTGGTTTTATGGAATCTGACCCGATGTACTTCTGAATCATGGACATCTGCTCTATGGGTAGATACAGCCTATCCTTTCCCTTGTATTGGATGAGAAGGTAATCCTTCTTGACTCCCTGGACAGATAGCTGTGAAACTCCCAGATACTGACCGATTCCGTAGTTTTCATGGACAATGAAATCCCCTTCATTAAGGTCTGAAAACTGAAGCTTTTCTCCACTGTCCTTGCGTTTTCTGGATTTTTTCTTTGTCTTTTTCTTGCCGGCGCCGTAAATCTCCTTATCCGTTATGACCGCCAGCTTCATCTCCTCATACTCAAAGCCTGCCCTCAGGGTGCCCTCTGAAATAAATACCTGACCGGTCTGTATGGACTTGTCCCTGCCAAACTGCAGCTCTGAATTGATCCCAATTTCCCTTAGGGCGTCCTTTAGCCGCTTGCCCCTGTCCTGATTGCCTGCCATTATGATTATCTTGTAGCCCTTGTAAAGATACCTGTCCAGGTCTTCCCTCAGCATGTCAAGCTTTCCATGGTAAACGGGAATTGTGCGCATTGTGAATCTCACTATCCCCTTGGGAGGAAAATCATTGTCCTGCTTCAGGAAGGATGCGCTGGTGATTACTGTCCTTTTCTTGATATCATCAACCAGGTCCTCATATTCGTACTTAAAATGAAGGTGTGATTTAAGGACCTCCCCAACCTGAAACAGATCCAGGGTACGTCCGTTAAATTCCTCCATGGTTCCTTCATATTTTTCTCTCAATCTTTTTGGTTCGTCCAGGACCATAAGTGCAGAATCCCGGAAAAAGTCAATAAGGGTTCCAACAAGTCCCCTGGGCAGATAGGGCACAAGAAGGTCCTTGTTTGTTATATGTGAACCTTCCTGAAGTGCATCCATATATTTGCCGAACTTTTCATCGGCCTTGGATCTCTTCTCATCATCCTCCATCCTTTTCCCATATTGTTCAAGATCCTTTTCCAGTGCTGCTACAACCTTCTCCTTTTCTCCCGTAGGGATGATTATCTCGGATACTGGGAATATTTCTATCTCCTCTATTACATCAACAGACCTTTGGTCCCTGGGGTCAAAGGTCCTTATGGAATCCACTTCAGTGTCAAAGAACTCAACCCTTACAGGATACTCCACATTTGGTGGAAACACATCCAGAATTCCACCTCTTATACTGTACTGGCCTGTTTGTTCAACAAGGCTGACCCTTTCGTAGCCAGCACTTACAAGACCCTGGGACAGGTGATCAAGGCTTGCCTCCCTGCCAAGGGCGATGTTCAATCTATGGTTCTGAAAGGAGCTTCGGGATATTATCCTTTCTGAAAGAGCCTCAACGGATGCCACCACTATCAGGTCCCTGTTTTCCATTAGACATGACAGTACCTCCAACCTTTGATGGGTTCTTTCAGAGCTGAAGGCATCCACATCATAAAGGATTGTGTCCTTTGATGGAAAATGTCTTACATCCTGTTCAGGGAGTATTGCCTTGATATCCTCTGATATCTGCCTGGCCTTCATTTCGCTGTAGGTTACGAAAAGAATCTGTCTCTCTGTGTGGCTTTTCAACCCGCACAGGAAATGCCCCATATTCTCCTCCATGAGTCCATGTGTGGAAATGGGCGATATTTTGCTTTTGATATCATCAAGAAGCGTATTATAGGGTTGTAAGTTTAATAGTGGATCTAAAAGAAAATCTTTCATGACTGGTCCTCCCAAAAGGTTTAAGCCCAGGTTTTAGTCCTGGGCTGTGTTTCTGCTATTGAATTCGTTCATGGCCTTGTCGATGCCACTTTTGACAAACACCTCGGCTGCTTCCGATGCTTTCCAGATTGCCTGATCCACAAGCTTTCGTTCGTCCGAGCTGAATTTGCTAAGGACAAAGTCCGCCAGGTCGTAGTATGGTGGCTTTTTACCAATCCCCACCTTCAACCGTGGAAAATTATCCTTCTGGATATGATAAATTATTGATTTAAGTCCATTGTGTGACCCTGCACTACCTTTTTTCTTGAGCTTTATGGTTGCGAACTCAATATCTATGTCATCAACAACCACCAAAAGGTTCTCCGGCTCAAGCTTATAGAAGTCCATTATTTCCCTTATGGACTCCCCGCTGTTGTTCATGTATGTGCTGGGCTTTACAAGAAGCACCTTCTCGGTGCCAATGAAGCCCTCACCAGTCAGGGCCTTGAATCTCAATCTGTTCACCCTGATGTTGTTTTCCTGTGCCAATCTATCCACTACATCAAAGCCAACATTGTGCCTCGTTCCGGAATACTTGCTCCCGGGATTTCCCAATCCTGCAATCACAATCACATAATCAACTCCTTGCTATGTGACTATTCAAAAATAATACTCACAGATTCATTGCTGTTGATCCTTCTGATTGCCTCTGCAAGTATCGGAGCAACGCTAACAACCTCAATCTTGTCAATCCTTGCCATTTCTGACAGAGGAATCGTATCGGTTATTACAAACTTCTCAAGCTCAGAGTTGTGGATCCTGTCCAGTGCAGGACCTGAAAGCACTCCGTGGGTTGCACAGCCATAAACCTTCTTTGCCCCAAAGCTTTTCAGTACGCTGGCAGCCTTTACTATTGTGCCTGCAGTATCAATTATATCATCAACAAGAATTACATTCTTACCTTCGATGTCACCTATTACATTCATGACCTCGGACACGTTTGCCTTTGGTCTTCTCTTTTCTATTATTGCAATAGGAAGGTCAAGGATGTTTGCAAATGCCCTGGCCCTTGTTACTCCTCCCAGGTCCGGTGACACTATAACTGTGTCCTCATCGACTATATCCTTGAAATACTCGGCCAGTATGGGCACTGCCGATAGATGATCCACTGGAATGTCAAAGTATCCCTGGATCTGGCCTGCATGAAGATCCATTCCCACAACCCTGTCCGCTCCTGCGGTTGTCAGCAGGTTGGCAACCAACTTTGCCGTGATCGGTTCTCTTGCCTTGGTCTTTCTGTCCTGTCTTGCATATCCATAGTAAGGTATTACTGCATTTACCCTTCCTGCCGAAGCTCTCTTAACTGCATCTATAAGAATAAGCAGCTCCATCAGATTATCATTTACCGGGGTGTTTGTGGACTGGATAATGAACACGTCACAGCCCCTTACCGTCTCTCCGATATTTACGTTAATTTCACCGTCGCTGAAGTGGGTAACATCACACGTACCCATGGTTATGCCCAGCTCCTGACAAATGTTTTTCACCAGGTCTCTATTGGCATTTCCGGTGAAGACCTTGATTCCACCTAAACAAAGGTTCATCTCTACATCCTCCTAGTTATTTGTGTTTTTTTAGTCCCTTCTTCTCTACCCATCCAGCTTTGTTAACCTGTCTGGCCCGTGCTATTGAGAGCTCTCCCTCTCCAACATTGTCTGTAATTGTTGAGCCTGCAGCCACATAGCCCCAGTCTTCAACCCTTACCGGTGCCACCAGGTTTGAGTTGCTACCTATAAATGCATTGTCACCTATTATTGACTTGAACTTCCTTTCACCGTCATAATTGACAAAGACAACACCACAGCCTATGTTGACACCTGAACCAACCTGGGCATCACCCACATAGGATAAATGACTTGCCTTGGAATCATCTCCAAGTGTGGCTTTCTTGATTTCCACGAAGTTTCCGATTTTGACATTCCTGCCAAGCTCCGAATCCGGTCTAAGATGTGCATATGGACCGATTTTACATCCATCACCCACCCTGCTCTTTTCAATCAAAGTGGATTCTATGGCTACAGCGTCTCCGATGATGCTGTCCACAATTCTTGTGGCGCCTCTGATTATGCAATCCTCTCCTATCACAGTCTCCCCTTCAAGTACAGCACCGGGATATATTACCGTATCCCTACCGATTCTTACTGTTGACTCTATATAGGTATCCTTTGGATTTACAAGGGTTACGCCGTTCTCCATATGCCCGGTATTGATCCTCTCCCTTATTA
>Ga0194138_10000396_pt1 | contig 21006 bp, 12 predicted proteins | sample TARM_MetaG_T2_14_FD_134022 | JGI IMG/M metagenome (GOLD analysis project Ga0194138, IMG submission 134022) | Freshwater microbial communities from Pennsylvania, USA, analyzing microbe dynamics in response to fracking - TARM_MetaG_T2_14 (version 2) | ecosystem: Environmental > Aquatic >...
GTGATACCGGTTTTCTTGTTGGTTTGATAGATAATTCCCATAAGTTATCAGCCTCCTCGTTATACATTGTAATATATAACGAGGTAAAAGTCAATGGGGAATGGCCTCAAACCATTGACTTTACTGGGTTTGTAACGATTCTTATCGTTACACTTTTAGGGGATGCAGGATAAAAATCCCACAGCTGATCCAATGGATGCCATATCAACAACCCACAGCAATACTTCTCTACCAAACCAAGGAGTAATTAAAGACAAAAAAAGAATAAACAAAATTGCTTTGTGTGGTGTCTTATATCTACTATGCACCTCTCCAAACAAGCTTGGTACTGCATGAGCCCGTGCCATGGAAAATAAAAGCCGACTTGAGGCCGTGAAAAATCCAACTATGCCCGCAAAAATGGCTGTGGTTAAAGCAATGCCTAAAAAAAGCAAACCAGTATTTCCCCATAAAAAGGTTACAGCACTTCCAGTCGCCCAAAAAGGCTTCTCATTTATAAACTGTTCCCATGAGAATGCTGAAGCAGTGATTGTATTCATCGCAATGTAGATGAAGGCTCCTACTAAGATAGATGTAGCCATCAGTTTTGTTGCCTTCCGTGGATGGAAATTGAATTCTTCAGCAGCTTGTGAAATAGAATCAAACCCTACAAAAGCCCATGGAGCAATGGCAATAATGGAAAAAACACCAGCACTTTTATTAGAACCAGATGGGAAAGCTGGCTTTAAATTCTCAAAACTTCCACGACTCATAGCGGTGAACAGCAAGGCAATCACTGAAAGAACAAGTAATCCTGTCAATATTATTTGAAGGCTACCCGAAACCTTTACCCCTCTAATAGCTATGTAAGCAAAGATTATTAGTGCTAAGCTTGAGACTATTACTTCTCCAGCATAAACTTCCCAACCTACAATACTATATAAATATCCTTTTTGCAAAAGACCCGGAAACATATATCTCCCTATTAATCCTAAAGCAGTAGCATTTAAAGGTACGATGGATATATATGCAATCAATAATAACCAAGAACAAATGAATGCATGTATACGACCAAACCCATTAAAAGCATAGGCAAACTCTCCTCCTGCCACTGGAATCTTTTCAATAAGATATCCGTAACTTATAGCAATGGCAATCATCATCATTGCACCTAAAGTCATCCCAATAATTGTTCCCAGTGGACCTGCTGTCGGTAAAAATAGGTTTCCCGGCATGACGAAAGCTCCCCAACCAATAATACTCCCAACAGCTATAGACCACACACTTATTGAACTCAACCCTCTTTTAAGTTTATTGTTCTCCATACATAACTCCTTAAACGTATTAATCTTCTAAATTATACATGAGACTACCCAATATTTCCAAAAAATTATACGCTTTCTAATATTTTCTTTAAATCCTTGCCATTAATAACCAGCAAGCCACAGTTGAAACGAGTACAAACATTCGTCGTGGTTACTCCTTTTCCATGTACCAATGGAAATAGATGATGGCCAAAAGCTTTTTAAGGTTTTCCAAGCCACTGTTTGGTAGGAATCCCAAAGCTCTTTGAATAACACCTCCATAACTTAAATCTTCTGTCCGCTTCTAGAGCCTGCCCCCCCTAATTCTCGACGACATCCATAGAAATTACTGGCTCTGCATGCTAAGACACCCTAGCCCTATAAACTTCTTGCGTATATACGATAGTCTTTTCCAAGCCTTTATTCACCCCACAGGAATACAACTATATTAAAATGAATTAATAGACTTTATCATACAGAAGCTTCTTCATTATAATCGATGTGATTGCTAGAATTCCAAACTTACTTGATATACCAAAGCTTTGCGGCAAAAGCCTTAAAAGAGACTTCGCAATGGAATCCTTATGAGCGGTATGCATAAGCCCATCATAGATAAAACCACATGGAGACAGATACAAGCATTCTTTGAGTCTTCCCATGAAAAACATGTTCGAATCTGTGATGGTCATTATCTTCTCCTGGCATCTTAGAGTATCACGAATGTATTGCAGGTACGGTCATCTCTTGAATCTTGAACACCCTAAAAGATGTTGCCAAAAGCAAGCTTGTCTACTTTGCTTGTTGAAACTGGAAAAATAAAAGTAACTGTGTATGTCACAGCAATATTAGCAGAGTAGATAAGGCCAATGAGCATGTGTTCCCAAGAATGATAGAACTGATTTTTGCGAAAAAATGGTGAAGAGTATCGTTTAAAGCTCGACACGTGCAGAAATGATAAACTCAATCCATTCGTGAAAATTTTGGAGCAGATTTCTAAAGTTCTTCAGCAGCTAACAAAAAAAAGCCAAGCTCTTTGATGCTTATGAAGATGACCTCATCAGGCAAGAGGATTTCAGATCAAGGATTGATGAGTTTAATAAGAATTGAACAGCTTACACTTCATTAGAAATAAAGCAAGAGATCCTTCTAGACCAGGAGAAGCTCTATGAAGCATCTTATGAACTGGTAAAGACCATGCTTAAGAAATTCAGTGAGATTATGAAAATTGATATGACGAGGCAAAAGCTGAAGAAGCTTCTACATATGATTACTTCTGAAATCACCATCATCGATAAAAGAGAGGCGGACAGCATCAACATCGAGAAACGTTCCATCTCATCAATTACCTGAAGACTGAAAGAGAAGATATCAGGTGTTTTATTTTGTAAAGGGAAGATTAGGTTCAAGAGGCTTTCTCTTTTTTTGCGCTTCTTAGTTCGAAGTGATGATAAATACTCAGAAATTCGCTATTTAGCCTTCCTTTAAAAGCTAAATTCAACTTATTCCCCCTCCATCTAACCATCTTTTCTCAAATAATTGAGCATATATGGCAATCCACCTCAAAAAAATATTTTAATTCTTTTGAGATTACCTCTTAAACTTTCTTTTCAAATGACGATACAGATAATATGACCAAGAAAGAACAACTTCATGGTCCATTTCGGTAAGAAGTCAAGAATATACTACATACTTTGTGCTGATTTCATAGTTAATGTTATCAGGCACAATACGATGGTCTTAGATGAACCATCAAAACCAAAAACAAATCCAATCGTCCGGGGAGATGTTTTAATAAGAAAAGGACGCTAACACATGGTAATAGGCCGAGCTGATCATAGGCTTGTTATAAAATTTTGTGAACACGGAAGTTCACAGTCAAAATTCAAGGAGGAAAAACAATGAGAATTAACAACAACATTTCAGCAATGAACACTTACTCAAGACTGACATCTGCACAGAGTGCACAGTCTAAGTCACTGGAAAAGCTTTCTTCAGGTCTTAGAATCAACAGAGCAGGGGATGACGCTGCTGGTCTTGCTATCTCCGAAAAGATGCGAGGTCAAGTTAAGGGTCTCAATCAGGCAGTTAGAAACGCACAGGATGGTATTTCTTTAATCCAAACTGCTGAAGGTGGTCTGAATGAAACTCACTCAATCCTTCAGAGAATGAGAGAGCTAGCTGTTCAGTCTGGTAATGACACCAACACAGATGACGATAGAACTGAAATCCAGAAAGAAGTAACACAGTTACTAGAAGAGGTAGATAGAATAGCAACAACAACTCAGTTTAATACCCAAAATTTGCTTGATGCTACCGGTGGAGCTGTTGGTGTATTTACTCTTCAAATCGGAGCTAACGCTGATACTTCCCAGACTATGGAAGTAACAATAAGAGATATGAAAGCTACTGGTTTAGTACTAGGTATTGGATTAATTGATGTTTCAACAAGAACAGGTGCAACAACTGCACTTACTTCATTAGATGGTGCAATCAAAGAAGTCTCAGCAGAGAGAGCCACATTAGGTGCTAATCAGAATAGACTTGAACATACCATCAACAACTTGACCACAACTTCTGAGAACCTATCAGCTGCTGAGTCAAGAATCAGAGACGTAGATATGGCAAAGGAAATGATGGAGTTCACAAAGAACAACATCCTGAACCAGGCTTCTACAGCAATGCTAGCTCAGGCTAACCAGATGCCACAGGGAGTACTTCAGTTACTCGGCTAATAAGAATATTAAAGGTAGACAGTTTATACTGCCTACCTTTTTTCTTACCCTGAAATCTATTATCAACTTTCCAAGCTTTAAACTCCATCCCAAGCTTCTCCATCCAATCAACAAACCGCATTTATCTCTGTTACGGTGAACCGTACCATAAGTAAGTGAGTCCATTGTCTTTGGGCTATCTCAAAATTCATGAAGCATGTAACCCTTACTAACTTTTACATTGTACTCTCCATTTACTCCTCACTAGCTTCGTCTAGCTCCACCAGTGCAGCAAAATAGCTCATATGCACCTTACTCATCTTCATCTGCTGTTTTCTATTGTCCAGCACCACATCTATAAGGTAATAATCTCCACTAAGCCCATCCACAGACTCCGCAAAGGTTTCACCTTCTAAGACCTTTTGCGCTTCTTCCAAAATCTTGCTAAAGTCTCTATGACCACTGTACTTGGCCATGGTATAGCAGTTGGGGCATAACCCAAGTATGTTAAAGGGTCTATCATAAAACCACGCCCCGTCCTTTTTTCCTTGAATATGATAGACGCTGATCCACTTCTTCCCGGAATCAAAGACAATCTGATTTTCACAGACTTGGCACCGACAGTCATATTCCGCCTCCAAGAAAGCCCTAGGCTCAATTCCATCTTGATCCCTGAGTTTTTCATCCTCCTGTAGTTCTTTCCCCTGATATACTTTGATCTTCTTTCTCATGGTGCTCAGTTTCCTCTTGTATACTTCAGGCCCTTTTGCTAAAGAAGAAGCCATCGTCTCCACAAGAGCACCCCTGATTTCTTCCTCTTCCTCAGGGGTAGGACCCAGCTTCCAACTGGTGAGCTCTGGTACTTCCTCCAGGGCGCTACTACTTCCTGCTAACTTCTCTTTCATAGAAGACATGAGGGTTCCCACCTTCTGGATGACGGAGATGTCTTCTTTCTTCGGGCTCTTCTCACGGCCATGAGGTTTCACCGGATTTTTCCTCTCCTCTTCTTCCTGGACATTTTCCACCCACTCCACTGCACCCAGCTCAGGTTCTTGGACCTTGGGGTCCTCTCTTTCTTCCATTTCTCTTAAGCTATGCTGGCTTGCAAGGTGGATTCTTTCCACCTCTTTTTTGATTTCGTGAAGATCCTGATCAATGTTTCGTTTTGGCGCAAACTCCACCATTAGTAGTAGCTCCCTGATGATGGTGTACTCATTGGGCGTTTTTTGTAAGATGATCCTCTTTTCTGAAAGGTCCAGATACGGTAGTTTCACCACATAAGACATCCCCGAGGTCTTCTCCTCTCGATAGGCAGAAGTGCCCAGCACCACATGGGCAAGTACTTTATGAATACCACCAAACATTTTTAGCTTACTGTCCAATCGCGCAATCTCTCTTTTTTCAAATAGGGAGACATAGTTTTGTAGTACCTTCTCACACTTCTCATAGAGTCCTCTCCCCAGGGTTTCTTTATCTTTGATCTCAAGACTACCAAAACCATCTGGCAAGATAAAGCCTATCTCTCCGCACGCCTTATATAGAAGACTCTTCTCAGATTGAATAGCATCCTCTGGAATAAGAATGCTATGAATACCATTACCCTGGAAATTCTTATGAAGCTCCACATCCCCTAGTACAAGAATCGGAGCCTTTTCCCTTGGCATACTTGCACCAAAGGCTTCGATGATGACCATTTTCTCACTGGTCTTATAACCATACCACTCCTGTAAAAGATGGAGGAAGCCTCTACAAGTCTCTTCACTTGGGGTAGCCTCTCTTACCATTGCTAAAACAATATCCTTATAAGACTCCACGCTGCCCCCTTTGGTAAGACCAAAGCGCTCTCCCAGCTTTCTTCCTGCTTCTCCATACTGCAGCTCTATGAGAGGCTCCTCATTAAAGCTCACTTTCCCAAGCTTAAACCTACTTAAATGGATCATTCTCCCCGTATTTTTATTGAGAATACGAATGTCATCATAGGGTAAGTTCATACCCATCAACTGTTCCATGAAGCTTAAGATGTCTTCATATCGGTTTTCACTCACTTTTTTCCATAAAACTTCCAGATGATGAAAAGTCATTGGTTGTACCCCAAGGGTCTCCAGGTATAGGCTGTCATAAGAATACATAGGATACTGAGGATCCTCTCTAAGGACTCCATTTAAATCATCATAAAGATAGTGCAGTCTTTTGTCCTTGAGTAGGGGAAGAATACAGGTCACAGAAGAAAACGCCAGCTGCCCATCAAACTTTAACAGTGGAACATCCTCTCTTCTGACCCCTGCCCAGTGATGCTCTCTAATCTGTACAGTCCTCTTTTCCTTTCTAATATAGCGCACAAGAAAATACCCAGGAATGGCTGTTCCTTTGTAATAATAGGTATAGTCGTTTACTTCATTTTCTCGAAAATGCGCCAACCAAAGGCGATAGAGGTATCGCTCGTAATCTTTGGTTCCTTTAGCTTCTCGTAGGATTTTCTGATCCATTTCATCCAGGACAACCCTTTCCACAATCACTTTGTTTGCAGAAGTATAGTCATTCTTGACTCTATTTTTCCATAACTCATATCTTGCTGGATCTTCACTTTTGAAAAGTGCAATATCCTTGTATTCTTCTTTAATCAGATGAAATACTGGCTTATGGCGAATCCCACATTCCACGAGGAAATCATGAAACAGCCCCGGATCCTCCTCTATGCGCTGGGTAAAAGAGGATCCTAGTAGCATGGGTTGTAGACCGAAATCATCATAGATGCCTTCGGTTTCCGACAATCGTATGGATGGCGGAATCAAAAGATTTTTCAGTTGATAAAGCGCTTCATCTTCTCCGAAAAGCCATAGCTCATCCAACCCCTCAAAAAACTTTTTACTAAACCTTGAGGTGCTGATTTTATTCTTATAAAAGTCAAAAATAGAAAAGAACTTTTCCAGCCTCTCCTCGGGAGAAAACGCCGTGATCCCTTCTTCTTTTAGTTCAGGGATGATAAAATCAGAAAACACAAGATCCTCAGAAAGCTCTTGGACCTCCAACTGCTTCAACATGGCTAATAAGGTCTCTGACAGTTTCAGCGAAAGCTTTTCTTCCTCTGTAAGGGCTTCATAGGCTTCTTCTGAATACTTCGTATTCTTCAAGTACGACCCATCAATGACCTGGGCACTGCCTAAATTGGCCCTTTGGTCTTCCCCAAGGACATAATAGACTTTGTCTTCCTCTTCTAACCCACGAAACCCCTGCCCTTCCACAGGAAAGATCTTTAGCTTCTTGATGGCCTCTCTATTTAGTTTCCGGTACCCTTCTCCAGGATTTTTCACCACGGCATACTTGTCCTCCATAATGTCCATGATGAACTCGTATAACCCCAAGAGCTTTGCCTTGTCCCTTAGTAGATCTGGTGGGAGTTCAAGATGCGTCAACGCATTTAAAATCTTGGCATCTGAAGCCATGGCGACATTGTAGTCGCTGAGCTTTCTTCTAAGACGCTCATGATTATACCACTCCGGATGTAGGATATACTTACTGAAAAACCGATCAACTTTTTCCACCAGGTGAGGATATTCTAGGAAGAGATTGTTCATATACTCTGGGAATCCCATGACATAGTCTGCTTTCTTGAAGGATGCATGGGTACCCAAAACCTTAATCCAAGGTTGATTTTTTAGGGCTTTACGCCCTTGGTAAAACACCTGCTGCAACTGATCATTCCCATCGGTAGTGGGAATCAATCTTTGCAGCTTCTCTGTAGACTCCACGGTCTTCGCCCAATGGGTTATGGCTCTGGCAATGACCATGGGAAGCTCCGCCAGCAAATGCACATTCCAAGGGTTGTTGTGAGGATCATGAAGCCTTTCTCGATCTGCCTTGGTCACCCCATCCACCTGCATATATACAGGCATGGGCAAGGAAACCGATGTGGGCAAGTAGCAAAAGAGCCTGCCTTGCTCGTTTATTTTGGTCCCACTTATGGCCGCTGCTAGGACTACTTTACGATCCACACTCCCAAGGCTGGTACCAATCTTCTCCCACCTGGAGGCTACCAAATGCTCCTCAAAATGAATGTTTTCACTATAAAGAAGGAACTCCCGCTCCTCTCCGGTATTTAGTAGTCGAAGGGTGAGTTTATCTCCTTGCCTATGGGCAGGGATGATTTCTATGCCATTTTCTTCATATCGTCCCTGACGTTTGTCCACCAGTAGAAACCTGGAAATTTTCTGAAGATAGATAAAAGTCTCCGCTTCTCCACTGATGTATCTTTTTAGCTCCTTATGGATTTCCTCCGTTACATGAGGGTCCGAAAACCGTATGATTTGCCTGGTGCCTACAATGGGTACAGACCCCTCAATGGGCTTTGGTACAATGCATTGGTCTTTTCCAAGGATAAAGTGCCATGGTCCACTTTGAATCTCCACAGATTCAGCCAAGGCAAAGACAGACTTGAACCCAATGCCTTTCTCACCAATGAAGCTTGTGGTATTGTTCTTTTTTGTTTTCTTGGTGGATGCTCCCGTATCTGTAATACTAATGATGTCTTCCACCGTAAAGCCCTTTTCGTTATAGAAGAGTTCGAGCCCTTCATCGGTGATGTAGAAATGAATCTCTGGCCTTTGGTCTCCATACTCTGCATCATCGGCATTTTGGATCAACTCCATGAGAAAATGTTTCCGATCCTCATAGGTGGTGTCACTGAGAATGGTCAAGGAGTTTCTATAGCCCTCTATGGCCCAGTCCATCTCTTCGCGCACCGCCCGTAGCCTTTTTAGTGCCCCTATCCCCGGCGCGCTGCGCCGTACTGCCTCCAATTCCCGTTTCTTTTCAACTTCCAGATTAATGCTAAAGGCCATTATCACTCATCTCCAATCCTCAGCAGTGCAATACCCACCAGTGATACACTCAGTATCAAATCATCCTTATCTTGCAACTTATCCACTCGATCTTTGGTTCTTTTCTCATCCTTTTCCATCTGTCCATGGACCATACGTATAAACTCTTCACTGGGGCTTTTTCCTTCCCGTCTAGCAGTCTGCAAGTGATTCTCTAATCTCTTTTGTAACCTTTCCAGACGAACCTCATGCCCCTTCTTCAAGGAGTTCACCTTGCTCTCTATGATGTATTTGTTCTGTTTTCTCAGCTCTTCTAGCTTTTGTTCCATCTGATGCTCCAAGGCATTTCTTGCAACATCCAGATACGTCTCCATCTCCTCAGGGCGGATCTCCATGGCCCCTTGGCCATAGGCTTTTTGTCCCAAGGTCCTCATGAAGGCCGTGTACTCCAAGTTTTTCACTTCTTGGGAGCGAAGATTTAAGGGTACTGCTGATAGGTTTAGTTCTTTTCTAAATCCATCAAACTCCACTTCGAAAATGGGCACCAGGTATTCTCCTGCCTGGAGATCAAAGTCTCCCCTTTTCCCTGTAAGCTGAAACACCTTCATGATTCTTTCATTATCTTCCATAAACCTAAGGATAAACTTCATCCAGTGCCCTGAAGGAGGTAAAAACACGGCACCGGGTTTTGCCAAAGACTTTTGCCCATTGAACACCACGGGGATTTTCTTCATTCTTTTCAGTAGTGGATACAACTCCTCCAACGCATTGGCGCTACCGGGAAGCTTGGCGTATTCTTCGATTTCCACGGCTAAAGAAGAACTTAAGGTCAGCTCGCAAAAGTCCTCTTCCAGTTCCGTGAAGAAGCACCCTTCCTGATCTTCTAGAAATATTTTTGTGAGCCTCATGGAATCCACAGGCTTCACAAAATCTGTGGTGGTCATATTGGCCATGGTATCTGAGATTTTGTCTTCTCCCAGAAGCTCTGCTCTCCCATGCTCAAATTTCATATTCTCTATTTTTGCTTGGGCCAAAGCATTTTCAATTTCTCTTGTTCTTTGTTCAATTTGCTCTTCTGTCAGGGAGTTCTCAAAAATGCCCTTTTGAAGATCTGCCAGTTGCTGCCCAATGATGGGCTCCATAAACCCTACACTATCTTCGATGAGTTGAATACGATCATACAGTAGATGATAGATTTTTTCATCCACCGTATCTTTGAGATACATGTTGGCAATGATCACTTTATCCGCCAGCTGTCCGAAACGATCTAGTCTACCAATTCTCTGCTCCACCTTCATGGGGTTGTAGGGCATATCATAGTTGATCATGGCCTGGCAAAACTGAAAGTCCAGCCCCTCTCCGCCCACCTCGCTGGAGAGGAGAATATCCAGTTCTTTATTCTTGAAACTATCCATGATTTCATAGCGACCTTTTATACCCTTGGTGGTGGTCAGGGGCACTTCGCCTGAGATGATTTCCACCCTATACCCCATGTTCTGAAGTCTTTCCTTGAGATACTTGAGGGTTTTTCTAAAGAAAGAAAACACAATGATTTGTTTGTTTTCCAACTCTTCCATCATTCGCCTGATAAGATCTTCAAATTTATCCATTTTGGTATCTTCTTCTGCCAGCTCTGCACTTTCAGCAATGAGCTCTAGAAAAATCTTTCTCAGTTCAGGGGTCAAAGGCTGGGCGATGACTTCATCCTCGTCTTCCTCATCAAAGGGATTGTCCTCCATAATCTGATCCGAAGCCACTGCCCATTGAAGATACTCCTTCATGGCAGGTATGGAACTGGTGAGCATTCTCATGGGCATATTGGTGATGAAGCCCAGGGCTATGGGATTGCCACCTCTTTGAAGATAAGCTTCTTGCACTGCAGAAATGGTCTTTAAGTAGAATTCATATTCCCGCTCACTGAGCTCCACAGGCACTTTGAGCACTTCCCTGGTGACTCTATGGGTCATGGATTCTCTTTTTAGTGTTCTTGTAAATGAGCTGTCTAAGGGGCTTAGGGACGTGAGCATACGGTCGTAATACGCCACCTCTTCACTATTGAGGGCTTCATGGTGGGATTCTATTCTTTTCTCCAGCTCCAGCACCCCTTGATGCCTTCTGATGATTTTGCCGATGCCTTCAGAAGACATGCCTTGGATTTCACGGAGGATTTCAGGCTTATCTTCTGGGTTTCTTCTAGAGAGAAGTCTTCGGATCTTGTTCAAGGATTTCACCGGTGCAATGAGTGCTTCAAAGGTTTGCTTATCTGGAAACAGTGCAGGATTTAAAATGGTCATCTGATTGAACAGGTCTTCATCTCTCAAGTTCAATGGCGTGGCACTGAGCATCACCATCATTTGTGTGAGCACGCTTAATAGATGCCCCACCTGATTACTCTCTGTGCCACTATTTCTCATGTGATGTGCTTCATCCACGATGACCAAAGACCAAATGGGCTCTAGGCGATCTGCCGCAATCTTTTCAAGATACTTCATGAATTTTGCTGAGCGCAACAACTGAATACTCACAATGCCCCATGGATTTTGCATGTGTTTGCTTTCTCCAAAGATCTTGAGCATATTTTCTAAACTGCTACTATCATGGAGGTGAAACTTTAGGTTAAAGCGTTCTTCCATCTCCTTGACCCATTTGGGCCCAAGAACATTAGGACATACAATCAGTACTGGTTGATGTCGATCGATACGTCCCCGAGCAAGAAGCTCCATAAGGAGTATCCCCGTTTCTATGGTTTTTCCCACGCCCACTTCATCGGCAATGAAGAGGCGTTCCTCTGAACTTGGGGAAATGAACTTCAGCAACGGTTTGAACTGATAGGGATTAAACAGCGTTCTACTGCTGAGATAACTATATAGATTCCCCTCTATGGGTTTTTTTAGCCGAAACCAGGTTTCAAACAGCGCAAGATCATCCGCATCCCCAAAGAACTCGGCTTCCATACTCTGTAGGACCTCATTTTCAGTATCTAGATATGGCGCTAAATACTTTTCTGCGTACACTCTAGAAGACCCATCCACCATCATCTTATATGCATATTCTGAATGCCCTTTGATGACTTTATTGATGGTGCCCACCTTCCCTGAAGTCACCAGTTTTACATTCTGGCCTATCTCAAATTTCGCTTCCGTCATTTCGCCGTAACTCCTCTCAATTCTCAAACTACCCTTGTATTCTATAGAAGTAGGATACCTGTAAACAATAGTCTATTCTAGGGTCTCCTCTGGAAATGGCACTTGCACATCCCACTTCTCGAAAAACGCTTCCATGCTTTTCACCCCATTGACCTCTTCACCATAGGGTGTATACTCCAGGTTTTTTGCAGAGGGATCAAATACAGAAAGCACCAGGTTTTTTTCTTCATCTATCTTCATTCGAAGAATTGGCTCTCCATGTTCTTTGTGTAATGGTATTAGTTTCATCTGATCACAAAGCATGCTCACATGGTCTCTTAAGATAGTGTAGATTATTAAAACATCTTCATAAAAGCTCTCCATTTCCTTAAAGGTCATGGTTTTTCTTGCATAGTCATAGGTTCCCTGTATATAGGGGCGTTCAAAGATGACTTCTCCTGGATCCGCCATGGGTTCACCCGACGCAAAAGAAGGATAGGCTTCATACTCCACTCCTAGACCATATTTCGCCCCAATTCTATAGGCTTCTTTTTCTACTTTATAATAGGTTTCCCAAGATATGGGTTCTTTTAAATGTAAATCAAAATAGAACTGATCCATTTTCCACTCTTCTATGTGACTGTAATTTCTATAGTCTTGATCCTTGATCAATCCATTCACCAGCTGTCCGTCATAGTCTCTGAACTGATATCCACGCAATACATCTTCTTGCTCTTCCATGGCCGTGAAGGTCACATACCCCTGCAAAGACTCCTGGAGGAGTTCTCCAAACCTATTAATGCCAAAAGGATAGAAATAGAAGAAGAACGCTGCGTAGCTTAGTCGTAGATGAATGTTTTGATAGTTTTCCAATTCCAAAACCACATGGTTCATTTCAGTTTCATCCAACTGTATGCTTTGAAGCTGAATCACACCATTATTGCCTTTTCCCTTTACGAACTCCCCGATGATGAGCTTCTCATTCACAGTGAGCTCCATGTAAAAACTCTGAATGACTTGAATTCTGACTCCTTTTAAAAAATCCTGTAGGTACTTCTTTACAGATTTTGTAAAGGCCGCTGTATCTTCATTGACGTTGTTGATGACAAACTCCTCTTTAGCAAATTGATAATAGGACATATTATGACCCTCCTTCAAACATCCAATGACTGCTCCTGAAATGATCTAAACGGAGCAATGACTCTAGATCATCTTTGCAAAATCTCTTTAGAGCCCTTACACATTATTTCCTAAAGTCTCTCGTGAATACTTCCATAACCAACAAATCTAGTCTCCAGCCCTTTAACTTAGTTTTTCTCTAACTACTTGTTATCAAGCCTTTCAGCACTTCTGGATTTAAAATCTCAATTACCCCTTTGGAAATCAATATCATTCCCCTATCCCGCAGGTCTCTCAGCACGTCGTCAGCATCTTCATATGTTCCACTATAACTTCCATAATATTTGAAATGAATTTTTGGAATAATCGGATTTTCTTCACCTTGTATTTCATACAACTTCAGCAATCCTTCAATCACTTTTTCTTCTTCTGTTTTATTGGTGTCAGAATTCTTCTTAGGTACGATTCCATACTCTCGCATGAAATCTGCCTCGCTGATTAGCTGAATATCAGAGCCTTCCTTTTTTAAATCCAAAGCTTTATTATGTTTCACTGTCTCTATGCTATTAAAAACCAGCACATCCGTTTGCCTTGACACGCTAGTCTTAATGAGCCCTCTGGAATGCAGAATAAATCGGGCGACTTCTTGGGTGTAGGTGCAATCAGTCAACACAAAGCTCTTATTTTGAAAATTATCCATTCCAATCTGTTCAGAATAGTACGCTTTATTTTTCTCTTCTACTTGAACTTCAGGATGAAATAAATCATTCTCGTCAGTTTCACTATCGCTAACGCCTGTAAAATAATCATAAGCTATGATTTTCGGTGCAATGAAATCACTGAGTATATCCATTCTCAGCACGAAATCCATGTTCATGGTACCTGTTTTCATATTGATTTCATATAATTCTGACGGATAGACCATCCAATATTTTCTGTCCTCTCTTCTATTTTCGAGGAAATGAGTAACAAAATCATTAAGCTCTTCTTCAGTCCCATTCCAGATCACTTTTCTTGGACCTTCAACTTCACCTTCATTATCGCGCCATTCCATTTCAGGAGATGACTCTAAATAATTATAGACATCTTCAAAGATTTTCTTCTTTTCATCAATACCTGCACTCTGATAGCGATTATACATGGCTTCGAGTTCAAAATTATCTTCAAAACTGATCCAGGACGCAGAATCACCTGATCCATCTTTCATGTTCCAGATAACGATGGACGCCAAGTTTTCTTTGTCCTCAATAAAATCTTCAATTTGTTCTGTCCAGTCATCGAAGCTCTCCGAATATATTTCTTTTGCATAAATATCTTCATACCTGACTTCATCATATTCTTTTTCTTTTTTTAAACCAAACTTTTCTATAAACTCTTCTTCTGTAATGATGGGAACATTTAACTCCTTAGCTTTACTTATTTTTCTTGAAGTTGATTTCTGATTGTTTACCACAATAAAATCTGTATTTTCTGATACTTCTTCCTCAAATATGCCCCCTGAATTTTCCACATACTCTTTCAGATTACTTTGAAATCCAAATATACCTAGTTGTCCTGAAACAGCAAAAACTTTATCCTTGCATTTTGTATTCTCTATCTCATTTTGAGCGTCATCTTCTTCAACTTGATAACCCATAATTTCTATTGCACCAAATAAGAAGTCGCATAGCTCTCCTATGTCTTTAGCTTTGTTGATGTGCTTTTTAGCAGAATCTTCATGACGCACATACGCACCTTCATCATCTAGACAAACATTTAGTGTAATCCAACTAGCTTCTTCAGGAACTACCCCTACATCATAACGATCCATTTCCCCGTTCTCTGCAATGAAATCAATCTCCACAATGTAGTTCGCACTGGATGAATTTGTAACGAAATCTGTTCTAATTTTCATTGGAACCTCCTATATAACTTCTCGCTCTAATTTGTTACAGAGTACAATTTCCGGTATGAGGGGACATCCCCCCATACAGGCTAACCTTGTATCACAGGATGGGCATGCACCACTCAATTTCCTTCTGAATGCTCCAAAGAGGTCACTATTCCATGCTTCTTCAATGCTCTTGGTTCGTAGCGATACCTCATATCTATTCTCTTGATCAAAACTGCAGGGAACCATACTCATATCTGCACCAATATAACAACTGAATCGTCCACCTTCACACGTATCCAAAGACTCGGGCATGATGTGCTTGCAGTGATTTATAGCCCCAGGCACATTGCAACTGTCCATCCCCACCTTAAATGGGTGTCTCGACTCCACAAGATGAAAAAATTCTTTCACCTTAGGATCCTCTGGACTTAGCATGTTTTCTCTTGTCCCTTGGCCACTGGGTTTATGCAAAAGAAAGATTACTGCATTGATTCCAGAGGGGAAGTCATTCCTTCTTAGTCTATCCAGCGCTTCATCAATACTATTCTTACCTAGGACATAATGAATATTGGTTTTCACACCAGCATCCGTGAGGATGCTCAGCGCATTTAATGTATAGGTACTCCTATACCAACTCACGGCCACAGCACCACAGTATTTCTTGCACATTCTAGCGATTTCTTCTGTCATGCCAAATCCTGACGTTGTAAAATTAGGCACTAGTCCATATTCTCGAGTTATTTTCAAAATCTCTTCGAAATCTTCGTGTTGATCTGGATCTCCTCTGCCCCCTAAAGCAAGCTGATTACATCGTCCTTTACACTGCTTTGCAATCCATCTGAAATCCTCCACAGTCATATTAGGTTTTTCAACAAATAATCCACTTTGATAGCACTCAACCCCTGCTTTAATACACAGACCTGACTTTCCATGGATGCAGTGACCCATGATTCCTACATCTATAAGATGCGGGAAGGAGGCCATAAAGGGATCTTCCCCTGTATCCTTCCCTTCCTTATTGAGTATTCCCGATCGAACATAAGTACCTGTTTTAGTATTAAATGCAGAGACAAAGTGATACTTTTTATCCCATATCGTGTACTTCAAATTACCCCTCCTTCGTAATAGGACTATGGAAATATGTTCCCATTAAATTATTATTAAATCTAAAAGTCTCGCCACAACTACAGGAGTATCTTAAGTTTGTTATGGACCCACTTGATCCAAAGGACTCTCTCCTTAATCTACATGTATTTGGATTGTGTTTTGAAGGATTTTTTTCATGTACAAGGGCCATGAAATCTACATCTGATATATGGCCTTCGGCACAAACCATCACTAATCGCTCTGGAACCAGATATTGTCTGTATTTTCTTTCTGAGCATTTTATTACCTTTCCATCAGTGTAGCTATTATTGCATTTTCTATTAGGTGTCTCGTAGGACAATTTCTCCATCGAGCCACAAACCGGACAATAGTACCATCCTGGGAAACGATATACAGGAATTGTTCTAAAAGATCTTTCTCCTTCAGTTTTAAACTCTGGAGGAAGTCTTAACTCTTTTATCTTCAACCGTTTAATTAGCCTATCATCGTCTACCAGATATGCCCTAACGGTACTCTCTCCCGGTCCATAAGACCATTTATCTAACCCTGCGATAATATATGTTTCTCCTGTCAAGGTAGGCATTAATGCTCCAATCCCATATGGAGAAATAAGTTGAGCCCTTCTTATTTCCTCAAGATTACTGCCAGTGGAACCTCTACTCATTTTTCTTCCCTCCACCAATTAACTTAGGTTTACACATTAAATCTACTGTTCTAAGCGAAGACTGTGTTTTCCAACTCCTATCTCCCCACATCTCACTTGGAACAATATTATTTGAGAATATCAAGGGGATTTGATCTGAAGTAGTATACGTTGAAAAAATTTGTGGGTGTATAATCTTCCAGTCTTCAATTAATGAACGTATTTCAGCCTCTGAGTCTATCCACTCATTTTCATCTATCAGGCGTATTCTATCACTTAGACGCGACGTAAAATAATCCATGAACTCACTATCAGGAATAATACTTGGATCTTCTTCACCTGTTTTAATTCTATACAGTGCTATCAGTATTGCGTGTAAAGCCCTTTCTCTTACTTGCGGAGAGTATGGTGTAACGCTAGTTGGTTCGACGTAGGTATAAATTTTCGAGTGATAACTTTGAAATTGTTCATAGTGAGAAATATCTCGTGGTCTAGATTTATAGTAATGAGAAAATACGAGACCAGGGTATTCTCCTCTGCCAACTCTACTTGTTGCCTGAATATACTCTGCAGTAGTCTTCGGTTGCCCTGATACAGTCATCAATGCCAACCTTGGAATATCAATACCTACAGATATCATATTAGAAGCGAGACAGATGTCAACGGCTTCATACTTGTTCTCTGGATTGTATCTCGTGCTTAATGTTTGTAGTATTCTTGATATATCTGAATTCCTTACTCTAGAAGTCAGCTCTTCAACATTATTGATATATCTTCTAGTTTCCTTGAAATCTTGTTTCTCATAATCTTTTCTGCTTACATAAAGAGAAGCAAGATTTTCTGCAATACTTGAGTATACCCATGTTTTTGTTTGCCCCAAATCCTTTAAACTGTTGAAGTAGGCTAAAATTGTCCAATAGGCATCAGCATATTCTTCTGAAAGGACTTTTAAATTACGACCTGCATATAAGAGTGCAGCGTATAATTTAATATCTGTCATGGCTGTAGATGAGTCTGGAATATTGATGCCTACATACTTTCTTCCAATATTCTCTCGATCTTCTTTTGCAAAAAATGAATCTCGATAATCTAGCCCTTGCGGCGGAAACTGAAACACATTCGATTTGGGTACACCATATAAATCTTTACATTGCTGTTTTGCATTACTAATAGTTGCAGTAGATGCGATTATCTTTGGATAGCGCATTTTATTGTTTTTTTCTCGTCCAGAGAGTTCTTTTATTAGAAACTCATAGAATCCAACCATTGAGCCTAGCGGTCCTGAAATCAGATGAAGTTCATCCTGAATAATTAATGATGGCGGTTTTAGTAGGTCATTGTTCGGACTGATGCCAAATATCGCTTTTGCACTTGGATTAAACGGCAATACAGCGAACTTGTCAACAGTTCCTATGATTATACTAGGAGGATTTTGATATATCTGCTCATCAATTATTTCAAGGGGCAATGGATTCTCAAGTTTTGAATAATCACACTTTGAGTTTCCACAAACAAACTGGAACTCTTTACTCTTGAAGGCTTTCATATACCCAAAAACTTTGTGACTCTTATTGTCGTTAACTACACCCATCTCCGCACCACACCAAGGACACTTTAAGACAAGAAATCTATTGTCATCAGTATTGTTCTTCTTAAGACTTTCTAGATTTTTTAATGCCTTTTCAGTGGTATTGTCAGATAGGGATTGCCCTACCCACAAACCTATAGTGATTCTGTTGTCTCCTAATTGACTTGGATTATTCGCTCTGATTTTCTCTAGCGCACATATTAGAGAAGATGCTCTCTCGTATTGCTGAGTAGTCAATAGCCTTAGCGTGTATCTCATTAAGACATCTGTTCCGCTGTGGTTTTGATCTACGAGACGATTATAAAGTATTGTAAACGCACTCAAACCTAAATATGCTTCAGTCTTACCTCCACCAGTGGGGAACCATATCAAGTCAATAATCTCTCTTTCTATCGAGTCTTCTTTTGTCATACTCTCGATATTCATTAAAATGAATGCAAGCTGAAATGGTCTCCATTTTCCATATCTTGAGGGATTACCATTCCATGTTCTTTTATCATCCAACTCCGGTAAAATCTCGTTATCTGCAAGAACCCAATGACCTTCTTCTTTTATCCATTTTTTTGTAGGAATCCAATAGTGTAGCTGCTGAGATAGCATTGCTTCATTGGCTAACCTAAATGCTTGATAGATTTTTTCATCTGAAATGGCTTCCACACCTGAAATCATTCTCATTAAACAAGATTCACAATTCGCAATATGTTTATCAGCAACCTGCCTATAATTCTTTGCTAAACTCTTTTGCTCATGCTTCAATGAACGAATCCATATACTATACTCGTCAGCGAAATTCTTTAATGCTTCAATAGTATCTTTTTTTTGTGCTTTTCTGAAATAATCCATAGACATCTCAACGCCTTCGAGGTTTGTTGGTACGATATATTTCATCTCATATTCGGGGATTGATTCAGTTAAAATTCTCTTTACAAAACTACTATCCCTATCCCATACAACGGCGCAACCATGTCCGATTGCATAGCTAGATACATGCCTGTACAACAGCATGTTACTTAAGTACTCTTCATCACTTGTAATTTTTTTACTCTCTGGCAACGGTAAAAAATCCCCATCTGATTCAACAGTTAACTTACACTGATAAAATTCTGGCAGAGCATTTTTTATATTTCCTGAAGTGGCATTGATTAATGAAAATGTGAACATAGAACCCTTTTCTAATACAGGACTCTTTCGTTTAGTAAAGGCTATCAACAGTTTTCTGCCTAGTTTATCTTCAAATATGCTATAGTATTTGATTTCATTATTTTTTAAAGGAAGCATTCCTTTAGAGAACATTTTTGTAATCTCATGCCCTTCACGATAATACGCAACTTCCTCTTTCCCTTTTGAAGCGTTCATGGTTTTTCTAATTTCATAAATGCCAAATGATGCTGTTACCTTCAACTGACTTACATCCTCTGATAAAACACAGGTGAAGCTGAAAGTTGATTGTAGCTTTTCATTCGCTAAGGTTACAATCTCTTCTTCAATATCTACATTGACCTCGCTTGAATTCTTAAGTTTTTCCTCAATTAAATTCTCTGATAGCTGCTTTGCTTCCATGATTTCTGCAATCAGTATTGGATCATCTATCTCTTCATCAGAAACAACTATATTTTGAAACCTTTCATTATTACTATGAAGTATGCCTGCCGAATATTTAGTTTTAGGATTAATATTTCTGATTATCTCTTCACCGTTTGCTTGACAGTAACCTTCAATCGGATCTGGTCCCACAAATACTTTGCGAACAGTTTCGATAATATTATCTCTTATGTCCATCATTCTGCTCCTTTATATGATTGACGATTATTTTTTCTCTTTGCTTTCTAGCATTATGTGATTCAAAAACATAAAGCTTAACTCTTGCTCTACTATATCCTACATAAGTTATTGTTTTATTTCCATAATCATTCACATCCACTAATATGATTACTTGATTGTCGAGGCCTTTAAATGAATGAATCGTTGAAAATGAAATAGAGTCTATTTGTGGCGAGTATTGTTTGATGTTGAACTTATCTAAAGCTGGGCTACTTACAGAGGACTTGCTGTATACATTTGGACTTAATATAGTAATATTTCTAGGTGGTACTTTATCTAGCAAAAGTTTTTCTATTGTATCTGATATTTTCGTGATTATTTCTGACTCTTCTCCCGCATAATACTCTATATCAGGTCCCTCAACAGATTTAGTCAAATACTTCTCTACTGAGACACCCGCCATCAGTTCAAAACCTTTGCCGATTCTTTTGGTATTTCGGCAATTGGTTTGAAGTTTTAAATTCACGAAACCACTAGCATTATCTGATATTAAACTAATCGCATCATGAGATCCATAGGTTTTATAAAGCATCTGATTCTCGAAATCACCAAAAATAGCCCATTTCCCTCTAGAGAAGCCTTTTTTCAGAATAGCATCATAGAAAAGCAAGTAACTCTCAGATATGATATCCTGACCTTCATCTATAATCAGCTTATCAATTTGATCATCCCCAGTGATTGAATCAACACATAAAAGAGGCATTTCGACGCTGTATGTTTCAGGATCATCCATATCAAAATTATGTCCATTTTCACCAATTAACTTAAGCATGTACTTATGTATAGTCCCTACAAACGTAAGCGGTCAATAAAGCACCGTATGGTAGACCTAGTATTTTATTGAGATAATAAGAACAAAGAAAAACGGCCTTGCGGCCGCAGTTATGTTTTCTATGAACAGGTTTCACGTATTCTGTCA
>Ga0194138_10000402_pt1 | contig 20845 bp, 21 predicted proteins | sample TARM_MetaG_T2_14_FD_134022 | JGI IMG/M metagenome (GOLD analysis project Ga0194138, IMG submission 134022) | Freshwater microbial communities from Pennsylvania, USA, analyzing microbe dynamics in response to fracking - TARM_MetaG_T2_14 (version 2) | ecosystem: Environmental > Aquatic >...
AAACAATTTTAGGAGGAATTTAACATGGCTTTTACATTACCAGCACTACCTTACGCGTACGACGCTTTGACACCATATATCGATGAGGAAACGATGCACTTGCATCATGAGAAACACCACAATACCTACATCACAAATGTGAACGCAGCCCTAGAGAAACACCCTGAGTTGTCTGAAAAAACAATCGAGGAATTATTGGCTGACTTGAACAGCATTCCGGAGGACATCCGTACAGCTGTCCGCAACAACGGCGGCGGACATGCGAACCACAGCCTATTCTGGACAGTTTTGGCGCCTAACGCAGGCGGAGAGCCTACCGGAGCAGTCAAGGACGGAATCGAAGAAGCATTCGGCAGCTTTGACGCCATGAAGGAAAAATTCACGGCTGCAGCTGTAGGCCGTTTCGGTTCCGGCTGGGCTTGGCTGGTAGTTTCCGACGGCAAATTGGAAATCACATCAACTCCAAACCAAGATTCGCCGATCAGCGAAGGCAAAACGCCTATTTTGGGCTTGGATGTATGGGAACACGCCTATTACCTGAACTACAAGAACGTGCGTCCCGAGTACATCAAAGCATTCTGGAACCTGGTGAACTGGGATGAAGTCAACAGCCGTTTGGCTGCTGCAAAATAAGCAAAAAAGTATTGCAATCCACTTAAAGGATTCAGGGCACCCGCTCTGAATCCTTTTTTCTTACTATCAGAATATTGTGGTGGCGGACGGATTCGCCGATTGCGGCAATCCCGAGCGCATTTGTTTTACTTTCCGGCTGCTCTTGATTAGAATATATCTTGTAAGATATAAATTGATCGATGCGGATCATTTGGAAAGGAGGCGGCAGCGGATGGAGGAATCCATTTTTGAAAGGCCGCTTGAGGATCAGCTTTGTTTCGAGGTTTACAGGGCAGCGAATAGTTACGGCAAAATGTACAACCGCGCTTTGAAAGATTTCCGGTTGACATTTCCGCAGTATCTCGTTTTGCTTGCGCTTTGGGATGATGACAATGTTTTGATCAAGCGCATCGGGGAGCGGTTAGGAATGGGGATCGGAACGCTGAATCCCATATTGAACCGTCTCGAGAAGCAGGGGTGGCTCACCAAGCAGCCGTCCCTTTCGGACAAGCGTGCTACGGTCGTTTCCTTGAGCGAAAAAGGCATCATTTCAATAAAAGCAATCCACCTTGCCATTCTTGCCGAAGTGAATTCTTGCAATCTTGAAGGGATCGATGGCCTGTTTTTGATGAAGCAGTTGAAACTGCTGAATAACGCGATGGGGCATACAGATGAGAGCAGTCCATAAAAAATAAGGAGTTGAAATGATGTTTCTAGCCTGGAAAGAAATTAAACATTCAAAAACAAGGTTCTCTTTGATAATCGGAGTGATGGTGCTGGTGTCTTATTTGGTTTTCTTCCTGGTGGGCCTTGCGTACGGTTTGGCACAGGACAACCGGACCAGCATCGACAAATGGGAGGCGGACGGCATCATTCTGACGGATGAGTCGAATACGAACATCAATATGTCCATGCTGCCGAAAGGAGCCATCGATGAGGTGGCTGCAGACGAAGCGGCAGTAATCGGAATAGCTCCTAATGTGATCAGGAAAAAAGGGACGTCAGGCGACGACGCTAAAATAAATACAACTTTTTTCGGCATCGAAGCGGATCAGTTCCTGATGCCCGAAGTGATCGAAGGGAAAGCTTTCCAAAATGATGATGAAGTCGTTGCCGACATCAGCCTGAAGGAAGAGGAGGGCATCGTCATTGGAGACATCCTTCAGTTGGCGGGATCGGACAAGGAAGTGGAAGTGGTCGGATTCACTGAAGATGCCAAGTTCAGTGTCGCGCCGGTTTTGTACACGACCGTCTCTTCATATCAGGATGTGCGTTTTGAACAGATCGATGCGTCCGATGAAGGGCGCATCAGCGCGATTGTAGTGCGGGGAACAGATGATTCGATTGAAGGGGTGGATACCGGAAATGAAAATCTGAAGATCTATCCGATTGAGGATTACATCAATGAAATTCCCGGCTACACTGCGCAAGTGTTGACATTCGGTTTGATGATCGGATTTTTGGTAGTTATTGCGGCCGTGGTCATCGGTATTTTCATCTATGTCCTTACAATGCAGAAAACGAGCATGTTCGGCGTCATGAAAGCGCAAGGGATTTCCAGCAGCTATATCGCGAAATCGGTCGTCATCCAAACGTTCCTGTTGGCGGCGATCGGAGTCGGCATCGGTTTGCTGTTGACCGGAGCGACGGCGCTGGTCTTGCCGGCTGCTGTCCCTTACCGCACGAACTTATATTTTCTGAGTGGCATAGCTGCTTTGTTGGTCATCATGGCCATGATCGGCGGAGCGTTTTCCGTCAGGGCGGTCGTCAAAATCGACCCATTGAAAGCAATCGGATAGGAGTGAGCTGATGAAACTGATCGAATTGATAAATGTATCCCGGTCATTCGGGGAAGGCGAACTGAAGATTGATGCGCTGAAAAAAACAAATATAGCCATAGAGGCCGGCGAGTTTGTGGCCGTCATCGGGCCGAGCGGATCCGGAAAGAGCACTTTTTTGACCATCACAGGCGGGCTTCAGACCCCGTCTTCCGGAAAAGTATTGATAAACGGGAAGCCATTCAGTGAAGTGACCGAGAAAAAACGGGCGAAACTCAGATTTGAAGAGATCGGCTTCATCCTCCAAGCCTCGAATCTGGTGCCATTTCTGACGGTCCAGGATCAGTTGCATCTGGCGAATAAAGTCGAACGCAGCAAAATCGATAAACAAAAACGGGATGCATTGCTGGATGAGCTGGGCATCTATGAGCTAAAGGACAAGTTCCCGAGCGATCTCTCGGGAGGGCAAAGACAAAGGGTCGCCATCGCGAGGGCCTTGTACCATGACCCATCCGTCATTCTTGCGGACGAGCCGACCGCCAGTCTGGACACCCAGAAGGCATTCGAAGTGGTGGAGATTTTGGCCAGGGAAACAAAACTGAAGAATAAGGCAACCATCATGGTTACGCATGATGAACGTCTGATCGATTACTGCGATAAAGTATTTGTGATGAAAGACGGCATATTAACGGAAAGAATCAGCGGCTGAAATACCTGCGGATCAGCGAAAAGGAGGAAGAAGCGATGGACAGCATCAAGTTGTATTTTCTGACATTTGTAGTGTTCTTTTTGGTCGATATTGTCTGGTTGGGCGTGTTATCGAAAAATATTTACAGCAAGTACTTGGGTCACCTCATGGCTCCGAACGTGAATTGGGTGGCAGCGATCGTCTTTTATCTTTTGTTCATAGGCGGCCTCGTATTTTTTGTGGTCCATCCGGCCCTTTTGAAAGAAAGTCTGCAGTATGCCATTTTGGCTGGCGGTTTTTTCGGACTGGTCGCGTATGCGACTTATGACTTGACAAATCTGGCCACAATCAAAGATTGGCCGATCACGATTACGCTGATTGATTTGGCCTGGGGAACTTTTTTGAATGCGGCGACGGCCGGAATCACGTATATTGTGGCGCAAAGATTTCTTTGAGCAACCAAAAAAGCTTAAGAGCGGATGGGGGAAGACCGATGGATATTTCAAAATTGGACAGCGAAAAGCTTTACTATTCTTTTGTGTCGGGAGCACAGGAAGTCATCAAGAACAAAAACAGCCTGAATGAAATCAATGTATTTCCGGTCGCTGACGGGGATACCGGCAGCAATCTCTCTTCAACCATGCACGCGATCATCCTGGAGGCGAAAATTTCCGGAACCGTCAAGGAAACGATGAACAGCATAGCCGATGCCGCTTTGACGGGTGCCAGGGGGAATTCAGGCATCATCATTGCGCAATACATCAACGGCATTTTCCTCAGCCTGATGGATGAGGAGACAATAACCATCCCTTCATTTGCGGAAACGGTCAAGAATGCGGTTCCTTATGCCTACCAGGCAATCTCCAATCCGGTGGAAGGGACAATCATCACCGTCATCCGGGAATGGGCGGATGCTGTGTACAGCCACAAGGACCTTTCGGCCACCTTCGCTGAATTGTTCTCAAAATCGCTGCTTGCGGCCAATAAATCTTTGGAAGCGACGACATCGCGTCTGAAAGTGCTCCAGGATTCCAAAGTCGTCGATTCCGGCGCGAAGGGCTTTGTTTATTTTCTGCAAGGATTTGCTACATTTTTGCGAACCGGAAAGGTGGACTTGGAGACCGATGATTCCGAAGCGCTCTCCTTTAATGAAGAACTGATCCATAGCCAAGGGGAGATACGCCATCGCTACTGCACTGAAGCGCTGTTGTCGGGGGAGGGGCTTGATCTGGAAGCGCTGAAAGCGGAGCTGGCACTCTATGGGGATTCCTTGATTGTGGCGGGCAACAACCGGAAAGCCCGGATCCATATCCATGCCAATGCTCCGGAGCAGGTATTCCAGGTGTTGCGCAAAAAAGGCACGATTCTGCAGCAGAAGGCGGATGATATGGTCAGGCAGAATGAATCAGCCTTTGACCGGAAATACACCATAGCGCTGATCACGGATTCGATCGCGGACATTCCGCAGGCAATGCTCGACTGTTATCAAGTGCATATGCTGCCGCTCAACCTGAATTTTGACAATACCTCCTACCTCGATAAGGTGACCATGACGCCCGAACTTTTCTACCCGTTGTTGGAGGCGGCCGTTGAATACCCGAAAAGTTCGCAACCGAATCCGATCGTTGTCGAGAAGTATCTGGAAACGGTGCTCTCCCATTACGACAAGGTCATCATTTTGACTGTCGCGAAAGAGCAGAGCGGAACCAACAGCGTGTTCCAGAATGCCGTCGCAAAAAAACTGCAGGAAGGAAAAAAAATCGCCGTGATCGATTCGAAACGGAATTCCGGCGCGGAGGGGCTGCTTGTCATGAAAGCTGCAGAAATGATCGCAGCGGAAACGCCTTTCGATGAAATCGTCGCAACGATCGAACGCTTGCGGGACCGGACAAACATCTTCGTCAGCGTCAACAACCTGAAATACATGGTGCGATCAGGGCGATTAAGTAAAGTTTCCGGATGGGCCGCGATGTCGGTCAATCTGAAGCCTGTCGTATCCATCGATGCCCAAGGCAAAGGTTCGATTGCCGAGAAGGCCTTCAGCGAAAAAGGCAACGGGAAGAAACTGTTCCGTTTGCTGGAAAAGGTAAATGCGCAGGATAAGGTTTCCAGATATGCGATCGTGCATGCCAATAATCCCGAAAAAGCTGAAGCTTACCGCCAGCGCAGTGTCGCCCTGCTTGGCAGGGAACCTGAGTACATAATGAACATTTCCACCATCGTCGGAATGAGTGCCGGTGTCGGCACGGTGGCGGTGGCCTATATGTGCGAGGAGGAATGATCAGATGAATGCTTTTCAATTAAGTGCTTTGGCGCTCTGGATCTTTTTTACGATCGTATTCATAGGCGCGCAATACCTGAATAACAATTCGATTGTGGACAGCTTTTGGGGGCCGGCCTTTCTATTGGTCGCGATCGTAACCTTCCTGACGTCGGATGTCATCGGTCTGCGGGCTATCGTGTTGTCGGCGATGGTTGCGATATGGGCTCTGCGGCTCTTTCTGTACATCACGGTCCGGAATTGGAACAAACTGGAAGATTACCGCTACATCAACATGCGCAAACGCTGGGGGACCTCTTTTGTGCGCCTCAAGGCTTACGCGAATGTCTTTGTTTTGCAAGGCGTGCTGGCCTTCATCGTCTCCTTGCCGATCATCGTCACGAACACTTCGGCAGAGCAGAAACTGGCGCCGTTCCATTTTGCCGGCATCGGCTTGTGGGTTGTCGGTTTCCTCTTCGAGACGATCGGGGATGCGCAGCTCAAGCGTTTCAAAGCTGACCCAAGCAACAAGGGCAAGCTGATGATGGAGGGCCTGTGGCAATATACGCGGCACCCGAATTAATTTGGTGAGGCTGCGATGTGGTGGGGCATTTTTATCGTAGCCTTGGATGGATGGGACAACCTGTATGCGATCATCAGTCCGATCGTCATGACCTTGCTGTTGCTGTTCGTGTCGGGTGTTCCGTTACTGGAAAAGAAATATGCGGACCGCGAAGATTTCGCAGCCTATTCCAAACGCACAAACAAATTCTTTCCCTGGTTCCCGAAATAACGGGCAATAAAAAAGAACAGCGGCCGGCGTCAAACGCGCGGCTGCTGTTCTTTTTTATGTTTGCTTGGCCTCCTCAACAACAAGGCACCGGCGATAGATGCGCCACTTACGGCCAGGCCGGTCATCAGATAAGGGGTGCGGTACGTCAAGACGATGCTGTGTTTGCCGGCGCTGATCGGCACCGCCAGCAGACCATTCAAAGCGGTTGTCGTTTCCGCCACCTTGCCATCGATCGTCACTTCCCAGCCTGCGCTGTAGGGGATCGTGGTCAACAACACTTCATCCTCCTTCTCGATCGTGACGGAACCTGTGATGTGCGTCTGGCTGAAAGAGCTGATCGTCATGCCTTCAGCCTGGCGTCCGGAAATGGTTTTTTCGAACAGATTTTTGTTCAGTTCGTAAAGTTTCAGGTCCTGTACCCGCAGTGAGTCCTCAAGCAGCTCGATCGTGAAGGTGATGTTTTCGCCGTGCTGGTTGCTTGCGATATTGATGACTTGGTCATTGCGGTAGGTCGTGTAATAATCCAACTTCACATTATTCAAATAAAGGTTTGCGTTATCGTCGTCGATGCCGGCATCCAGAATCAGATAATAAGGATTGTTGCTGGCAGGGGTGAACTGGAATTCGATCCTTGCGACTGCCCCATCCACGGACCGGTAGTAGGTTGTGTTCTGCGCATCCCCAGCAGTGGAGGTGACATTCTGGAATACGTTGGAATCGAACGGGCGCAAGGAGAAATAAGGTGCGATGCTTTCCTGATTGTTGAAGGCATCCAACAGCTGTTCCTGCATCAGGATGGGCTGATCGTCGGTCAACTCGAGATCCAGCACGCTTTCGGAAACCCCGAATGCCAATGACAACGCATATGGATTTTCATAGGTTGTGGTCCGGTCGGTTTCCGAATAGAAATTGTACTGGGTAAGATCCGGACGGGTGGAGTTGCGGTTCAACTTGTACACGCCCTCATTGCCGTCATAAAATGTTTCCGGCAACTTCTTGTCCTGGATGAAATATTTCACGCCGAAAAGGGCATCCGTGAACAAAGTCCCGGTTGAGTATACGATAAAGCCGTTCCCGTCAGGAAAGCCCAATGATCCGAAGAGGGCAGGAATCTCCTTTTCGAAGGTGGAACTGAAATGGTTGATTCCTGCATAATTGGCCTGGAAGCTGTCGTTTTTGGAGCGCTGGAACGTTTTTTCGATCCGGTAGAATTCATCTTCGGGTGTCCGCACATCCGCCAACATCGTATCCAGGTTCGATTGGTAATCGCTGAATTCGTCCTGCTTGACGTAACCCAACCGGAACAGGTTGATGGCAGCATTTGCCGTCATTTCGGCAGTGACCACGAAAAGCAAAGCGTAGGTCAGCCATTTTCTGGGCTCGTCCCTGAGCATGAACAACACCAACACGAGGACCGAAACGACTGCCGATATCAGTACTTGGACCGGCTCCAGGAATTCGAAATCCTTTTTCAGGACATAGATGGCAGCGACTGCGTTCGCGATCAGAAGACAGCAGGCCAGCGGAAATGAAAAAGGGTGATAGGAGCGCAACGCCCGAAAGCCATTCAGCAGGAAAAAGAAACAGACGGTGAACGAAAAACGGTAAGGGTACCAAATCGGGTATTGTCCCGCGTGCCAAATTTTGTTCAGAAACTGGACGTTCATCGCCAGAAAAAAGCAAGCAGTCAGCGCCAACGAAGTGAACCTTTCCTTTTTAGAGAAAGCGGGATGGAAAAAATAATGGATGTACGCAGTCAGAGCGACAGTGCCGATAAAGAGATTGGGATGTCCGCTTGGCATCTGGTCGAAATTGAACGCCCCGATATAAAATTTCGAAACGACTTCGAGGGGCTCATAAGCGAAGCTCCAATCGATCAGCTTGTTGGCGTAGCTTGCCTTGCTGCCCAAGAGCGAGTGGAAGGTGGGCAACAGCAGGGCGGCGGCGAAGCCGGCCCCCAACAGGGAATAGCCGACGAATCGGGCTGATTGGGTGAAAAAGTGATGCAGCTGCGCCTTCAGATTGCTCGGGCCGACAACTTCTTGTCTGGACAGTGCGAATATGTAATAGAAGACCAGGAAAATACAGATCATGAATCCGATGTAATAATTGGAAACCAGCATCACTCCGAGAAACAGGCTGTAGGTCAGACCGCTTTCGCCTGACAGCAGTTTTTCCAGGCCCAGAATGATCAGCGGCAGGAAGACGAGTCCGTCCAGCCACATGACATTCAGTTGGTTGACGATGACATAACCCATCAGGGCATAACTCAAGGCGAAGGAAGGGACCAACAAGCCTTTGCCTTCGAAGCGGGAGATCAACAGATGGGCAAAAGTCAATCCCGATGCCGATACCTTCATCAGGATCAAGATGGTCACGGCCAACGGCAACAGGGATCGGGGGAAAAGCAGAAAAATCAGATTGAACGGACTCATCAGATAATAGGCCCACAGCCCCAACATTTCTCCACCGAAGGCTTTGGTGAACGAAAAGAAAAGGGCGGAAGGATCGGACAATAAGGTTGTGCGGTAATAACTGAAAAAATCCACATATTGCTGGCCGAGGTCCACGGTCAGCAACGTGCTGTTGCCGAAAGGATAAACACCCATGGTGGCATAAATGACCATCATCACAAATAAAGGCAACAAGAACGAAAGGACAAGCATATTTTTTTGCGGCGATAGGGTTTTGACACGCTTCAGCATGCTGCACATTCCTCCTTTTTTAAAATGAAATTTTATGGCGTTCCTGCAGAGTCCACCTGCCGTGAGGGGACGCCCAGGATAATGGGAACGAAAAATTCACAAGTGCTCCTGTTATTTTAGCATATCCCACTGCTTTTATGAAGAATGCGGACGTGTCTATCCAAGGGTATCCGGCGAGGCGAGATGTTAAAAATTTATTGCTTCATTTGTATTGCCTTCTTTTTTTGCTATAATAGGTTGTTGAACTATGCTTTTAGGAAGGTGTAAATTTGGAAGATAATACCCAAAGCAAAAGAAAGAGAAAATCGCATATCCCGTTTCGCTTGAATTTGCTATTTTTTATTGTGTTCTCGCTGTTTTCCGCATTGATATTCCGATTGGGATACCTGCAGATCGTTCGCGGCGACGAATTCGAGGCCATCGTGAAACGTACCGAAACGACACTTGTGACGGAATCAGTGCCGCGCGGTCTGATATACGACAGAGACGGCAACATCCTTGTGGGCAATGAACCGCAGCACTCCATAACCTACACCAGAGGGGCAAACACGACAGCCGAAGAGATGGCAAAAGTCGCCTCAGCGCTGTCGGCTTTGATAAGCGTAAGCATTGAGGAATTGACCGAGCGCGATCTGAAGGATTACTGGATGGCCGTAAACAACGAGGTCATGCTGGAGCGTCTGACGGATGACGAGAAACTGTTGCCCGGTTCCGAACTGTATGATGTGGAGCTCGAGAAAATAACGGCGGAAGATATCGCCTATACGGATGATGAGAAAGAAATCGCCGCTATTTTCAAGCGGATGAACAGCGCATATGCCTTGTCGACCACAAGCATCAAAAATAAGGACGTGTCGAATGAGGAACTGGCGCGGGTCAGCGAAAACCTTGCCGGCTTGTCCGGAGTGGATGTCGCGACCGACTGGGTCAGGATCTACCCCGAATCAGACTTGCTGAGGAGCATTCTGGGCGGAGTGACCAGCGAGAAAATCGGTCTGCCGAGCGATCAGGTCGCTACCTATTTGGCAAAAGGGTACGCCCGCAATGACCGCGTCGGAAACTCCTACTTGGAACAAGAATACGAATCGGTGCTTTCGGGCACAAAATCGCAGTGGGAAACCATTACCGATCAATCCGGGGCAGTGGTGGCGCGGGAGGAGTCCTATGAAGGCAAAGCCGGAGACAACCTGGTTCTGACCATCGATATCGATTTTCAAAAGGAAATCGAACAGATCGCCACCGATTTCCTGAACAGCAACGTCGATTCCTATAACGACCGGATTTACATAGTGGCATCGGATCCGAATACGGGAGAAATCCTGGGCATGACCGGGAAACAACGCTCGACATCGAACGAAATTGTGGATGATGCATTGGGCGTCATCAATTCAAGTTACGGGATGGGTTCAGCCGTGAAGGGAGCGATGGTGCTTACCGGCTACATGAGTGGTGTCATCAGCGCGGACAACAATGTCCTCGTCGACGAACCGCTGCAATTCCAAGGTTCAAATCTGAAGAAATCAGTCTTCAACCCGACCATCGGCAACCAAGTGGCCATCAACGACATCGAGGCGTTAGCCCGCTCATCCAACGTCTACATGATCAAATTGGCGATGCTGATGGGGGGGCAATCAACCTATGAGTCGGGAGGCACCCTGAATATTTCCCCGGATCTGATCGACGAGTTGCGCAGCTACTTTGCCCAATTCGGCTTGGGTGTGAAGACGGGGATCGACCTTCCGAACGAAGGCAGCGGTCTGACAGGTTTCAGCCAAGCGGCAGTTAACGTAGTCGACCAATCATTCGGGCAATACGATCTGTACACGACGCTGCAATTGTCGCAATACATCAATACGATCGCCAATGGCGGCACCCGCTACGCGCCGCAATTGGTTTCGGAAATCCGCAGCACGGATGCGAACGGCTCGTTGGGGGCATTGGAAACGACACTGGAGACAAAAGTGATGAATCAGGTCGATGTAGATGCGGATGCGATGGAGCGTGTCCAGCAAGGCTTTTACCAAGTAACCCACAGCACAACCGGAACGGCGTATTCGACATTCGGGAAAGATGCGAACAATGTCGCCGCCAAGACCGGTACGGCAGAGGCCTTCTATGACGGCAACAATGAGAATCTCAAGGGTGAAAGTGTCTTCAACTCAACTTTCGTCGGGTACGCGCCATTCGATAATCCGGAAATCACCGTAACCGTCGTGGTTCCGTATTTAAGATCGGAAACGGGCCGGGCTACACCGATAGCCAAGAAAGTGTTTGATGCCTATTTCAACACCGGGGATTACGCAACGAAGGCTGAGTGACCAATCTGCGCAGAAGTAACCAGCGGATGACGATTCCAAAATGAAAATGAACAGAAAGAAGGCACCGAAGCAAGGATCATGCAATCCTTACTTTGGCGCCTTCTTCTATTTTTGTTGTGATTGGGGATTATTCCAACGTGATGACATCAGCGATGACTTCGTAGCCCATGTCCGCGGATAACTGATATTCCCCTACGTTGATCTTCGTGATCAGATTCCGGTCAGTCAGATACTGTTCAAAGACAGCCCGATCGGTAATGAGTCCCGCACTGACAAGATTGTCGATGACGACGGACATCGGTTGTCCGGAAGTGACGACGAACGTGACCGGTGTGTTTGCGGCAGGGGCAGCTGAACTTTCGGCAACGCTTGTTGGTTCCGTTGGAGCACTGGAGGTCGCGGCAGCTCCCTCAGCAGATGTGCTGCTTGCGGCAGCTTCATTCAGTTGCTTCTGCGATTCCAATTCCGCCAGCGTGCTTTCATATTTTTCTTGATAATCCGTTGAGTCGGCAGTTGCTTCTCCGTTGAAGGTGCTGCCAGGGAGAGCTTCCGGATAGAAGAGCTGGAAACCGGCCAACAGTACGGCAGACAACAAAAAACCGATGGATATAAAACGAAGCTTTTGTTTGTTCACTTAATTTTCTCCTCTATACGATTGATTGCTCTATGTAGTTATCGACAACGAGTTGCACGGTGGTGATAGGGACGGACAGTTGCTCTGCAATCTCATCAAACGTTCTTCCGCTAGTATACAATGTGATGATGTGCTGCTTGGTAAGATTGTGTACTTTTTTGACGGTCTGCGAATCTTCGGAAACGGGCACTTCTTTCCCCAATTCCTCTTCCACAGCGATGATCCGTTGCTTCAATTCATGGATTTCCTCCGTTAATTGCAGTGTGTATTCACTCATTTCATCAGCGAATTTGCGATCATTATCCTTAACGAAAAATGATGTAAACAGCAATATGATTGCGATTGTCAGTAAGACAATCACGATGGTCCATTGTTCCATCTTTGTCACCTCAATTCTTCTTTTTGACGCCTGATAACATTCTAATGAAATTCGTTTGTTTCTGCAACCTTATCCGGGTTTTTCTTGGCTCAATGACCAAAAAAAGTCGGCTTGCGCAGAAGTTGTTCAAAAAATAGTGGCATAATTTTTTCATAAGTGATACAATGAGAAACGCAGAAGATGATTCGATCTTCAATTTTTTTATGTTTGGAGGGAAGAATATGCGGTTAAATATTACATTGGAATGTACGGAGTGCAAAGAACGTAATTACTTGTCAAAGAAAAACAAACGTAACAACCCGGACCGTCTTGAAGTGAAAAAATATTGTCCACGTGAAAGACGCGTGACTTTGCATCGTGAAACAAAATAATCAAAACGACAACAGGATATCCTGTTGTTTTTTTATTTTATCCGGAAGGGTGTTTTAATACAGCAGAAATGGCGTGCGGCAGACCGCTTGCTTGAGGAGGTAAACAGATGAAAGAACAGATAAGGAAAGAAATGCTGGGGAAATTGAGGGATTTTCCTTCCAAAGAGCGGATGCGCCTGGAGCAGGAACTGACGGCAGCTGTGTGCTCCAGCAAAGAATGGAAAGTTGCAAAGACGGTAGGGGTCACCTGGTCCAATTTTCCGGAAATCGATACGCACAAAATCATCCAAAAGGGGCTTGAAGAGGGCAAACGGATGGTCATTCCCTATTCCGGCAAGAACCGCGTGATGACTTTTCATGAATACTTGCCCGATACCGCCATGGTGAGAAGCAAATTCGGCATCATGGAGCCTGTAGGAAAAAGTAACCCGATTCCGCCCGAAGCAATCGATCTGCTGCTTGTTCCCGGATTGGCGTTTTCGGAAACAGGTTATCGCATCGGGTTCGGCGGCGGCTACTATGATCGCTATTTGGCCTCGTATGCCGGTAAGACCCTGTCGCTGCTGTTCCCATTCCAATTGTTCAGCGATCCGGAGTGGGAAATCGAACCGTTTGATGTGCCGGTCCAAAAGTTGTTGACAACAGCATTCTAGTATAAAATGGAATAATAATGGAAGGGAGTGCCATGATGCGGACATACAACACCAAAAGATCCTATTTGCCGGATCAATTCACTGTAACAAACTTGTTCTTGGCCATTCAGATCGGCGTTTTTCTGCTGATGACCTTGAATGGCGGCAGCACCAATGTGCTTACGCTTATCCTGTTCGGGGCCAAATTCAACCCAGCCATCGTGCAAGGAGAATGGTGGCGCCTGATTGCGCCCATGTTCATACACATCGGTTTCACGCACATTTTGGTGAACAGCATTACCTTGTACTATTTGGGCACGCAGATGGAAATTCTGTACGGCTCGGTACGGTTTGCGCTGATCTATCTCCTGAGCGGACTGATGGGGAATCTCATGAGTTTCGCCTTTAATGACTCGATTTCCGCCGGTGCAAGCACCTCGCTGTTCGGGCTGTTCGCTGCGGCTATCGTGCTGGGCCGTCAGTTCCCGTACAACTCCGGGATCCAACAGATGGCCCGGAACTTTACGATGCTGATTTTTCTGAATTTCTTCTTCGGCTTTTTTTCCTCAGCGGTCGATAATTTCGGGCATCTTGGCGGAGCCTTGGGTGGAGCGCTGGCGGCCGTGTTCGTCGCGATGCCGCGCACAGCCAGGAGCAAAAACGGGCTAAGGCTGCTTTTTCTGGCCATTTATTTTGTGAGCGCTATATTCTTTGCTTATACGGGTTTTATGCGGGCCGGTTTTGCGCTATACTAGATATAAATTGAACAATTGGAGGAAATGACATGTACAAAAAATTTATCGGAATAGATTTAGGCGGTACTTCAGTGAAATTGGCTATCCTGACAGCAGAAGGCGAAATCCAGCAAAAGTGGAGCATCCCTACGAACAGCAACGAAGCTGGGACCCACATTGTGCCTGATATCATTGCTTCAATCAAACATCATCTTGATCTTTACCAATTGACCGCAGCTGACTTTCAGGGCATCGGCATGGGCTCTCCCGGTGCGGTTGACCGTGAAGCGGGTACCGTCGAGGGGGCTTTCAACCTGAATTGGAAAACACCGCAGCCCGTACGTGAAGCAATCGAGCGGGAAATCGGCATCCCTATTTTTATCGACAATGATGCAAACGTTGCCGCGCTCGGCGAAAAATGGCGAGGTGCCGGTGCTGATGACCGCGATGTCGTATTTGTGACACTCGGCACAGGTGTCGGCGGAGGGATCATCGCGGAAGGCAATCTGATCCACGGTACTGCTGGTTCAGGCGAAATCGGCCATATGACGGTCGAGCCGGGCGGATTCGAGTGTACCTGCGGCAAGAAAGGCTGTCTGGAGACTGTCGCAAGCGCGACGGGTGTCGTCAAATTGGCCCGCAAACATGCGGAGGAATACGCCGGCAGCTCGCAGCTTAAATTCATCATCGATGATGGCCAGGAGATCACATCCAAAATGATTTTTGATCTGGCGAAGGAAGGAGACGAGTTGGCTGTTCTTGTGGTCGATCGTGCTGCCTATTATCTGGGTTTGGCCTGCAGCCATATCGGAAACCTTTTGAATCCGGCATATATCGTCATCGGCGGCGGTGTTTCCGCAGCCGGGGAATTCCTTTTGGAGCAAGTAAGAACTTATTTTGCGGAATTTTCATTCCCTAACGTCAAGAAGACCACGCACATCAAATTGGCCGCACTAGGGAATGATGCCGGAATAGTCGGCGCAGGTTACCTCGCGCTGACGGAAATCAGCAAATAAATCATCCCAGATTCATGGGGGACTGAACATTTTCAGGAAAAGATAGTGCGGGAGGATGGGGGACGGCATGGGAATAAGAGGGCTGGCATGGTTCATTTTTTCACTCTCGAGTGTGCTTATTCTGGCGGCCTGCACACAACGGTTGTCGTATCCTGAGCAGCCGGATGCAAGCGGGCCTGACCTTTCCTCCAGCATCAAGCTTCAATCAATCCCGCAGGCCGAGTTCCTTTATGCTGTGGGCTGGTTGGACGACAAGACCATTCTTGTCGCGCTGGCATCTGATGGAGAGTACGGCCTGTACAGCCACGACCTGCACACGGGTGAAGACCAGCCGATCCGGACTTTTTCAGATCGGCTTGTTTTTGCGGCGCTTTCCGCAAACGGCCGGCGGATGCTCGTGCAGGTCGCTGCGCAACAAGGAAACAATGCCATGCTGATCGACAGGTCAGGGAAAACGCTGGCCGAATTTCATTATTCCGAAGGGATTCTGACGGACGTTTCCTGGAATCCGGCAAATGAGGGGCAGTTGTTCCTCTCCGTCCAAAAGACAGCGGGCGGACCCGTCCCTTTCCTTTGGGATTTGTCGGAAGCAGAATGGACGGAGCTGCCGGAAATGGAGGAAATGCCGGTTTGGTATTCTGAAAATATGTATCTCCACAAGAAAAGCGGGACTGAGGGCGTATCTGCACTGGTGCTGAGCGACATGCGTTCTCCCGGCGAAGACACTGTCATCGATCGAGAAATCCTCGCATACGGCCTGGCAGGTGAATCCGTTTGGGTCGTGACACCTTCAGATTTCAATGCGGAAGAGCTGCTTGCCGTTTCTTATTACCCGCTGCTGATTTCCCAAGGCTACCTTGCCTTGCCGCGCATCACTGCTGGGAGCGGACTTGTCATCCCTGAATTCAATAAAGGCAACGAATCGGATACGACGTTTGCCGTCATCCCGAAACGGGATCCGGAGAGATCCGGCGGCATCATCTTTGAGCTCGCCAGGATCGACTTTTCCGGCAACGCTTCAGAGGGGCTGACTGAAGTCGAGCGCATGGCTCCGATTTCTGTGTCGCCGGAAGGGACCTATGTGCTTTACGGAACGCGTTATGAGCAACTGTACGATGTGGAACGCGATGACTGGATGCAATTGGCGGAATAGAAAAAAGTCGTCAAAACTGTAGCAATGCGCCTTCCACAAGTGTAAAATATGAGAGCAAGAGTATGGAAAGGATGGATTTATTTGAATCTGACAGGAGTAGATATTTTTAATATCGCATTATGGATATTCATCATCGGATATGCCATTTATCAAGCTTATTTTTATTTCCAAAGAAAGAATGCGGCGACTACGCTGACGGCAGAGGAATTCAGAAAAGATCTGCGCAAAGCACAATTGATCGATGTCCGCGAAAGGGCGGAATTCGAAGCAGGCCATATTTTGGGAGCGCGGAATATCGCTTATTCGGCATTCAAGCAACGCTATCAAGAAATCCGCAAAGATCAACCGATTTATTTGTATGATCAAAATTCCATGTTGAGCGGACGCTGTGCAGCAATCCTGAAAAAAAATGGCTACAAAAATATTTTCATCCTGAAGGGCGGCTATGCCGGCTGGGACGGAAAAGTCAAAAAAGGCATCTGAAACACTCAAAAAAAGGTTCCTGGAATCAGCGTTGGATTCCGGGAACCTTTTTCGGTTTGCCCATTACAGATTGATGAATAAAGAATACAGGAGAGAAACGATAGATCCTCCGACCATGCCCAAAAGCATAAGCCAGATGATGATTTTGCTGAATTTATTCAGATTTGCAGAATTAGCGCCAGTTTTCTTTGCCAACATTATTCCCACCTTTTGTTTTTATTCTTGGCATAGTTTACACCAATAAAATCCAAAAGTAAACGTTGGCGATCCATGGGAAAGAAATGAAAGCGGAAAAGAAAGCCATTATTTTCAATTGTTTGCTTTCCATTTAGGCGAATATTTGTTAGGATTAAGATTATAAAATGATGTGTTCATCATGAAGGGAGTATTTATTTATGTCAAAACAGCAAATTGGCGTTGTCGGAATGGCCGTAATGGGCAAAAATCTAGCATTGAACATTGAAAGCAGAGGTTATTCCGTATCTGTATTCAACCGTTCTGGTTCAAAGACTGAGCAAGTGATCGCGGAAAATCCAGAAAAAAAACTGGTGCCTACCTATACAATCGAAGAATTTGTTGAGTCTTTGGAAAAACCAAGAAGAATCATGATGATGGTAAAAGCTGGAGAGGCAACCGACAAAACGATCCAATCGTTGCTGCCCCACTTGGACAAAGGCGACATCCTGATTGACGGCGGGAATACTTTCTACAAAGATACCATCCGCCGCAGCAAAGAATTGGAAAACTCAGGCATCAATTTCATCGGAACAGGCGTTTCCGGCGGAGAAGAAGGCGCATTGAAAGGCCCTTCGATCATGCCGGGCGGACAACGCGACGCATACGATCTGGTTGCGCCGATTTTGGAACAGATTTCCGCCAAAGCTCCGGATGGCGAACCATGCGTGGCTTACATCGGCAAAGATGGCGCCGGTCATTACGTCAAGATGGTACACAACGGAATCGAGTACGGCGACATGCAATTGATCGCAGAAGCCTATGACATCATGTACAAATACCTTGGCATGTCAGTGGAAGAAATCGCTGCAGTCTTCATCGAATGGAACAAAGGCGAGTTGGACAGCTTCCTGATCGACATCACTGCCGACATCTTGACCAAATACGACCCTGAAACAGGCAAACCGATGGTCGAAATCATCTTGGACCGTGCAGGCAATAAAGGCACTGGTAAATGGACTTCCCAAAGTGCGTTGGACTTGGGTGTGCCATTGCCGTTGATCACCGAATCCGTTTTTGCCCGTTACATTTCCGCATTGAAGACGGAACGTGTCGCTGCCAGCGAAATTCTGACTGCACCGGCTGTTGCTGCTAAAGAGGGTCTGGATAAAGCTGCGTTTGTCGAAAGCATCCGCAAAGCGCTGTACTTCAGCAAAATCATGAGTTACGCGCAAGGATTCGCTCAAATGCGCGTTGCCAGCGAAGAAAACGATTGGGATCTGAATTATGGCGAAATCGCTAAAATTTGGCGGGCAGGCTGCATTATCCGCGCGCAATTCCTGCAAAACATCACCGATGCTTACGAGAAAAATGCTGAACTGCAAAACTTGTTGCTGGATGACTACTTCGTGGACATCACGAAACAATACCAGGGAGCTGTGCGTGAAGTGGTTGCTACGGCTGTGATGGCAGGCGTTCCTGTGCCGACATTCTCATCTGCGGTAGCTTACTTCGATTCTTACCGTTCAGCTGTCTTGCCTGCGAACATCATCCAAGCGCAACGCGACTACTTTGGAGCGCATACATATGAGCGCACAGATAAAGCTGGTTCTTATCACTTCGAGTGGGACAAAGAAGTGGAAGTTCCGCAAGACTAAAGCGATACAGCGCCGTTGTGGCCTACACTTACGTCATCCGGAGCCGTGCTTCGGATGACATTTTACTATTACGATCATTTAATCAAGAAAAATTCCCGACAGTATGTTAAAATAAAATGAAATTGTAATGGCATGTTGTTATTATTCAAATGAGACATTAGGGGAGAATTCTATGGAAAATAGAGACAAACAAAGAATACTGATTATCGAAGATGAAAAAAATCTGGCGCGTTTCATCGAGCTTGAGCTGAAACACGAGGGCTACGAAACGGAAATTTGCTACAATGGCAGAGCCGGCCTGGAAGCTGCCATGAATCAGGACTGGGATGTCATCCTGCTGGATCTGATGTTGCCGGAACTGAACGGCATCGAAGTATGCCGTCGTCTGCGTCCCGTCAAAGATACGCCGATCATCATCATGACCGCCCGCGACTCTGTCATCGACCGCGTTTCCGGTTTGGACCATGGAGCGGATGATTACATCGTGAAACCATTCGCCATCGAAGAACTATTGGCGAGGGTGCGTGCTTTATTGCGCCGCATCGACATAGAAGAAGAGCAACGCAAAGTGAAGCAGACGACCGTCACGTATCGTGATTTGACGATCGAAAAGGAAAACCGTGTCGTGCGCCGTGGAGAAGAACACATCGAGCTGACCAAACGCGAATACGAATTGTTGTTGATCCTGATGGAAAACATCAACGTCGTCCTGTCCAGGGATGTATTGCTGAACAAAGTATGGGGATACAAGACAGAAGTGGAAACAAACGTAGTGGATGTATATATCCGTTATCTGCGCAACAAAATCGATGTAGCCGGCCAAGAAAGTTATATCCAGACGGTCCGTGGCACCGGATACGTCATGCGCTCATAAGATTATGCGCAGAATCAATTATATGCCAACCAAAAAAAGAGGAAATCCCAAGTCCATCCGCTGGAAATGGGGTTTTCTTTTAAGTATAGCTTTCTTCCTGCTGTACTTCCTGTCCGCGCTGCTCATGTTGAATGTCTACAAAAGCTATCAATATGACCAACAAAAAGAGGAAGCCGAGAACTTGCTGCATTCGGTCCAATCCGCGCTGTCCGAAATCGACACGAAACTTTCCGTCAACAGCGTCGAAAGCATGTTCGAGAAAATTTCCGTTTCCACGGTGACGAAGGGCCTCCAGTCCGTAGGCAACTATCCGTTTTTGGAGGATCTCAAGAACAGAGGGGCAAACATCCGCGTTTTCGATACAGAGGGACAATTGCTCTACGAAACACAGAAAAGCTATACGACATTCATCAAAAATCCCGATACCTATTTGCGCGAAACGAAACTGAACGATCTTGAAGCGTTTGTCGCAGGCAGTCCGATCCTCAGCCGTGAGGACTCCTTTCTGTTGGGGTATGTCCAGATTGTTTTCCGATTGAACGATTACCATAAGATCATCTCCCAGATGAAGCAATATTTCTGGATAGTCACGGCAATCGTGCTCGTTTTGTCGGCAGCTGCCGGCTACGGCATCGCCATCTATTTTTTCAGGCCCATCAAGCAGATGGTCGATACAATGGATGCGATAGAAGAGGATACGCTGTCGGAGACGCGCATCAAAATCTCGAAAAGCAAAGACGAATTTACCGACCTGTCTGTCCATATCAACGGCCTGCTGGATAAGATGGCGCTGTATGTCACGCAACAAAAACAGTTCGTGGAGGATGTCTCGCACGAGCTCCGGACGCCTACTGCCATTGTTGAGGGTCATCTGAAATTGCTGAACCGCTGGGGCAAGGAAGATCCGCAAATACTGGATGAATCACTTGCCGCTTCTTTGACAGAAATTCAGCGCATGAAGACTTTGGTTCAGGAGATGCTGGATCTCTCGCGTGCGGAACAAGTCGAAATGCATTACAAAAATGAAGTGACCCCGATCCGGAATGTCGTGCTGCATACGTTCCATAATTTTAAGATGCTGTACCCGGATTTCGTGTTCAATCTGGATGATGATCTGAATCGGGAAATCTATGTGAACATCTATCGCAACCATTTCGAACAAATATTGGTGATACTGATGGACAACGCCGTCAAATATTCGACCGACAGGCATGAAATCCATCTTTCGATTTCCGAATCCATGTCCTATGTCCAGATCGCCATCCAAGATTTTGGCGAAGGGATGTCACAAGAAGATCAACAGAAGATTTTTTCGCGTTTTTATCGGGTCGACAAAGCCAGATCGCGCAATAAAGGCGGGAACGGTTTGGGGCTTTCGATCGCGAAAGAATTATTGGAAGGCTATAAAGGCGATGTCACCGTCGAAAGCGTACTGGGACACGGATCTGTTTTCCGCATCCAGTTGCCGATACTGAAGAATTATACGCCGGATGAAGAATTGTAAAAAAAGGAGGCGGCTCACACGCAGTGAGCCGCCTCCTTTTTTCGAATTAATGTTTTGTTTGTTTGCCTGCATTGCGGCC
>Ga0194138_10000407_pt1 | contig 20769 bp, 15 predicted proteins | sample TARM_MetaG_T2_14_FD_134022 | JGI IMG/M metagenome (GOLD analysis project Ga0194138, IMG submission 134022) | Freshwater microbial communities from Pennsylvania, USA, analyzing microbe dynamics in response to fracking - TARM_MetaG_T2_14 (version 2) | ecosystem: Environmental > Aquatic >...
CGCCGAAAAAGCCGCCAAAGGTGGATCCCCAACTCAAGCGGGATTCCCACATCCGGGAAATGGATCTGGAGAGTTCCTACAAGGAAATGGGAGACATCAAGGAATTGAAGGAGGTCGTCGAGGACATGTCCGAGGGCGAGATTCGGCAACAGGCCCTCAAAACCGTGGGATCCGTCCGGATCGACATGTCGCCCGTCCGCATGACCCATCCCATCATGCCCCGACAACACATCCGCACCTCCCAGACCCACACCGAGAAACCCAACCTGAAGCAAAAAGGACGCCTCAAACGGGCCTGGGTCAACCAGGTGCTACTCGAAAAACCCAAGGGCCTCCAGGAACGCCCCTTCGAGCCCCCCTCCTGATCGCATGGGCAAGGAGCGACTCGATGTGCTGCTCGTCCGCACGGGACACACGGAAAGCCGGGAACGGGCGCAACGCCTGATCCGCGCGGGAAAAGTACGCCTCGACGGACAGGTCTCCTCCAAACCCGGCGTCAAAGTCCCCGACGACGCCCATATCGAAATTGAACAACCGCCCCCCTTCGTCAGCCGCGGAGGCGAAAAATTGCTTGGTGCCCTGCGGGAGTGGCCGGATCTGAAACTCACCGACCGCGTGGCCATCGATATCGGCTCCAGCACCGGAGGCTTCACCGATTGCCTCCTGCAACACGGCGCGCGCAAAGTATACGCGGTGGACGTGGGCAAAGGACAATTGCACTGGGATCTCCGCCAGGACGAACGGGTCGACGTGCGCGAACAGACCAACGCCCGCTACCTCGAAGCCGACGCCTTCGATCCCCGTCCCGATCTCGGCGTCACCGACGTCAGCTTTATTTCCCTCAAACTCATCCTTCCCGCCGCCGACCGGGTGTTGCTTCCCGGCGCCGACATGGTGTCGCTCATCAAGCCCCAGTTCGAGGCCGGACGCAAACACCTCCGCAAAGGCGTGGTCGTCGACGACGCGGTGCGCCAGACCGTGGTGGACGACATCCGCGCCTTCGGAGAGGAGACGCTCGGCTGGAGCTGTATCGGGGTCGTCCCCTCGCCCCTCAAAGGGCCCGCCGGCAACGTCGAATTCCTCGCCCGCTGGAAACTTCCCTCCATGGCCTCGACGGACCCCGCCAAACCGGATATGGTGAGCGCATGAAAACCATCGGTGTTATCGCCAATCTCGAGAAAACCGGCGCACGGGAACTTCTCGAGGAAATCGCAACCAAGGGAGAGGAAAAAGGCCTTCAACTGGTGTTCGACCGGAGTTGCTCCGAACCCGGACACACCGGTTCCCGCGAAGGGCGGGACGAATTTTTCGAAGGCGTGGACTGCGTCCTCACCCTCGGCGGCGACGGCACCCTGCTCGGCGCCGTGCGCCGCATGGGCGGACGCCCCGTCCCCCTGCTCGGCATCAATTTCGGCAAACTCGGCTTTCTCACCAGCGTCACCCGCGAACAACTCGACGAGGTCCTCGACGCCCTCGCCAACGACACCTGCATTCCCTCCCGCCGCGGTCTCATCGAATGCACCTACGCCAATCCCGGTGAGGCCCCCCGCCGCGAACTGGCCATGAACGACGTGGTGCTCAGCTGGGGCAAAAGCTCACACATCGCCTCTCTGGAGGTCTCCGTCAACGGCGAGGAGGTCACCACCTACACCTGCGACGGCCTCATCGCCGCCACCCCCACCGGCAGCACCGGCCACTCCCTCTCCGCCGGAGGCCCCATCCTCACCCCCGACAGCCACGCCATGGTGCTCAGTCCCATCTGCCCCCACGCCATGACCGTGCGCCCGGTGGTGCTCTCGTTTCAAACGGAACTCGTCATCCGCCTCACCCCCCAATCCAAAGCCCTCGTCCTCGCCTGCGACGGACAACCCCTGCAGGAACTCGCCCCCGGCGGCGAAGTCCGCACCCGCCCCGCCGACGTCACCGTCGAACTTCTCCACCTCCCCGGTTACGCCTACTGGGAGGCCCTCCGCAGCAAACTCCACTGGCGCGGCAGCAGCATCAATCACTGAGGAGGAACTATTCGTTCCGTACCTCGGAAAGATAAAATTAGCCCATTCCGCGTATCGGAATCCTCGGCAACCGCTCCGCCATCGACTCGTAGTCCCCCAGATGCGCCCGCATAAGACTTTTCCAGAGCTTCCCGTGGTTGGGAACGGAAAAATGCAGCAGCTCGTGCACGATGATGTAATCCTGAAGATCTGATTCGAGATCCAGGCATTCAATGCTGAAATTGAGATGTCCGTTACTCGAACAGGAGGCCCATTTCGTTTTCATTGGCCGAATTCCCAGCCATACGATATCGACGTCCAGCTTTTCCGCCCAAGCATGGACGCGCTGTTTGAACGCTTCGCGGGAACTCAAAGCTCTTTCTCCAGCGCCCGGAACAGATTTTCCACGATCGCGGTGACCTGCTCCACATCGTCCAGTTCCGCCACCAGCGCGAAGGTCACCCCCTGCCGCAGCTCGCGGTACATCGCCTCGCTCTGACGCCAGTTGGAGAAGGTCTTGAACTCCTCCCCGATCTTCCGGGTCGCAGCTTCCGCGTTGCCCACCCCGGCCTCCTCCAGCTGCCGGTACACAAAGTACGCCAGCGCATCAAACCCTTTCTCCGCCTGTGCTTTTCGGCGGGCCTCGTCTTTCTGAATCAGTGCGAACAAGGCCTCCAGCGCCTGCTCGGTGCTCTGCTGACGCTGTTCAAACCCCTCCTGAATTTTCCGCGCCCGCTCCGCCATGCCCACGAGGATGGGGTCGTCGCTTTCGTCCCGCGCTTTCTTTTCGATGCTCTTCACCAGATTGATCACCTTGGTCCCCTTCCCGACTTTATCCGCCTTCACCAGTTCGATGGTGTGTCCGTCGATGGCGTAGGTGTCGCCCGTCCGCGACGGGTCGTAGTCCCCGCCCACATGCTCCCGCACCAGTTTCTCGGTCTTCCGCTGAAAATCCCGATCCACCATCAGCCGTTTGGTGTAGGCTTTGCGCACCACGTCGTAGATCGCGCTCAGAACGCCGTAGTCGTCGAGATATGGACGCAGGAACGCGTCGGGTGAGATGATCTCATACAGCATCTCCAGCTCTTTGTATTCCTTGAAGAACTCTTTCCGCCGCTCCGGATCCCGGAAATACTCGATCAGTCCATCGACGTCTTTGTCGTTGAAGTCGCGGTCAATCAGCGACAGATACCCCGGCGCCTTCCGCTCCATTTTGTTCCGGAACAGCAGTTTCAGCAGCTTGAGATCCTTGACGATGGCGTTCACCTCGTCGCTGTCGAAGGCCAGCGCCTTCTCCAGCTTGTCGAAGATCCCCACGAAATCCAACACGAAGCCGTGGGGCTTCACCATCTCCCGCGCCTCGTTCTCGTAGGGACGGTTCACCCGCGCGATGGCCTGCAGCAGGGTGTGATCCCGCATCGGCTTGTCCAGATACATCGCGTAGAGCACCGGCGCGTCGAAGCCGGTGAGCAGTTTCTCGGTGACAATGAGAATTTTCGGCTGCTGATCCAGCTTGCCGAAACTCTTGCGGATCTGCCGCTCCTTCTTCGGGTCGAGGTGGAATTTCTTCAACAGCTCGGAATCGTTGTTGTTGCCGGTGTAGACCACTTCGGAGTATTCGGACGGCAGCACCTCGTCCAGCGCATGCTTGTACAGGGCGCAGGCTTCGCGGTCGACCCCGACCAGGAACGCTTTGTACCCCAGCGGCTCCACATTCTCCCGGTAGTGTTCGGCCACAAACCGCGCCACCGTGCGGATGCGCGCCTCCCCCTTGAGGAAATTCTTCAGATTCACCGCCCGTTCGAGAATTTTGTTCAATTCCTCGATGTCCGACAGCCCCTCCGTCTCGGCCAGCGACAGGAATTCCTTGTCCAGGGTCTCGTGCGGCACCAGGATCTCGTTGGGGGCGAGCTGATAGTACAGCGGCAGGGTGGTGCCGTCCTCGATGCTCTCCGCGATGGAGTACTTGTGCAGATAGCCTTGATCGTCCTCGCAGCCGAAGGTTTTGAAGGTACCCCTGCCGTAGGCGGTCTTGTCGATCGGCGTGCCGGTGAAGCCCAGGAAGGTGGCGTTCGGCAGCCCGGCCATGAGAAAGGTGCCCAGATCGCCGCCGGTGGTGCGGTGCGCCTCGTCGATCAGCACGAAGATATTGGAGCGGGTATTGATGCCGGCCGGCATGTCGCGGAACTTGTGGATCATGCTCACGATGATCCCCCGGTAATCCTCCCGCAGAAGCTGGTTCAGACGGGAGATGCTGTGGGCGTGCTCCAGATTGCCCAGCCCCAGCGCGGCCAGGTTTTTCAACATCTGATCCTCCAACTCGTTGCGGTCGATCATGAGCAGGACGGTCGGCTTGTCCGCCTCCGGCGCCTTGAACAGCCGCTCCGCCGTCTTGATCATGGTGAAGGTCTTGCCGCTGCCCTGGGTGTGCCAGATCAGCCCCCGCGTCCGCTCCGACCGCAGCGCCCGGCCCACCGCCGCCTCGACCGCACCGGTCTGGTGCTGACGCAGAATGTATTTGTTCAGCTCCTCGTCCTTCTCCGCGAACACGATGTAGTCTTTCAGAAACGCCAGCACCTGCGGGATCGCGCAGAACGACTTCACCTTCGCCTCCAACCGACCAAGAGATTCAATCACTGATGACGCTGATTCACACTGATGATTTTCCGAAACCCCGGCATCCGTGTGCATCCGTGAAATCCGTGGTTTTTCCTCCCCAACCAAAGCATCCTCATCAGTGCCCATCAGTGAAATCAGTGGTTGCCCCCCTCCCTCTTCCACGGACGACAAGTTCTGTGCCTTTTGTGCCTTCTGTGGTTCCACCCCTACCTTCCAGTCGAAAATATTCCGCCGCACCAGGTTCCAGGTCACCCCATACGAAAACCCGATCGCATCCGTGGCCGCGAACAGCTGCTCCGGCACGAACAGCTCCGGCGTCTCCCGGTGGTAGCGTCGGATTTGATCCACCCCCAGCGCGATCCCCTCCTCACCGTCCGCGTTCTTACACTCGATCACCAGCACCGGAATGCCGTTGATGAGAAACACCACATCCTCCCGGGTGCCGTAGTGGCCGTTGTGGTACGTCCACTCCTCCGTCACTTCATACACGTTCCGCGACGGATCGTCGTAATCGATCAGCATCAGATCCCGCTCGCGCTTTTCCTCCTGATCAAAAAACGTCCCCCGGTTCCGCAACATCTCCACAAACTCCCGGTTTCCGAAAATATCGGCGTGCAGCAGACGGAGCTGACCCAGCAAAACACCCTTGGACTCTTTGTAACGCGAATTAAACTCCCGCACCTTGGCGTCGAGCAGGTCGTTGAAGAAGAGGGAGAACGGAGCGCGGACACTCCTGTCCGCATCCCCATTCCCATCTTCAAAGCGGACAGGAATGTCCGCGCTCCGTTTCCTTTCCGCCTCTTCCCGCGTCACCACCGTCCACCCCACCTCCTGCGCATAGGCGAGGATCCGGGCTTGGACGGTTTTGTGTTCTCTGGGGGTGGGCATAAAAGCTAAAGTTGAACTAGCGAATATCGGTTCTCACGGGCTCGGAATGCCTCCTCCCCACCTTCGAGTAGCAAGCAAACTGCTTCACGAACTCCCAAATCATCCCCGGACACTGAGTGCTCTAAACCGCCCGAGTCATACCTCAGGCAGGGGTATGGTTGAGTGCTTGGGCGTTCCGCAGTCGCAATGATGATTTGCTCAGCATCAGTTGCCACAACCAGATTAGGGTTATGAGTGATCAGGATAATTTGCCGACGCTTCTTCGCCTTTCGGATGTAAGGAACCAGCTGCTTGTAGACAGATGAGTTGTCGAGATTACCCTCCGGTTGATCGATCAAGAGCGGACGTGTATCGTCTTCATCCATTAGTAAATAGAGAACCAATAGAGCAATGCCACGAGTTCCGGGCGAAAGGTATTCAAGCTCAGTGCCCGAATAGTGAATTTTGTATGAAAGCGCGATATGATCGACTGAGAAGATCCAATCAGACAACTCAACACGCGACAATTTCGATGTGCCGAACCTTTCCGGAAACGTTCGAATGTCTACTGACGCAAGAAACTCGTCCATCGCGTCCTTAATGCTTTCGGGATTACCGCTCTTCCATGCAGGCACCAACTTTGTTTCAACAATTCTTTCCATCTCTTCGCGTTTGGATTCAGCCCCGACTCGGCGCCCATCAAAGAACCTTGCCGCCCGATCAAGCCAAGTCTTCGCGTCGACTTGGTATCCAACCGAAACACTGAACTGCATTTCGTCTCCGAGCTGGTCGATTGCGTCCTGCAATGGAGAATAAAGCTCCTTCAAACCCGCCTCGTCCGCTGATAGTGCCTTAAACACCTCAAGATACACGGCAACTTGCTTCGCTTTCTGTTTTTCGAGAGATTTCGTTACCTTTTCATCAAGGTATAGAATTTCCTTTGCCAATCGTTCAGAATTAGCTGTCCGCTCTGCAATTTGTTTTTGAAGGTCGAGAAGTCTCTTACGGCTAACCTCGTCTTTTGTGACCTGCTCTTTGAGCTTCGCGATTTCCGCTTGAATGCTTTTTACAGATGGCGGAGTCAGCGAAGCGCCTTCCACCCCCTTCAAAGCCGAAATTTCAGAATCAAGTTTTTCAAGTACCTTCGCAAGAAGTGCGTCAACATCAGATGCCCAGGTGGGTACCAATTTCAGCACAGTGGATTCTGCAACTTCTGCGTCAAGCAGCTGCTTATGAATCTTGGCTACTTCCTGATCAGTCGTTTTCTTAATTGCGGCATAAGACTCTATCGCACCTTCAATAACCCTACGCCGCCGGCTTCTCGCTGCAATCTGCTCTTCAATCTCCTTGAGAAGCGCCTGCTTCTTTTCAAGCTCATCCAGAACCTTTTGATCAACGGACTGGGTCGCGTCAGGCAACTGCTTCTTCAATTCATCAACCTGTTTTTCAACCTCAGCTTTTAACTTCACCTTCGCGCCTCGTTGATCGATCGCTTCTTGAAGTCTATCCACCTCCTTGTGAAGGGTCGCAAGTTCTCCTCGAAGCGCTTCCTTCTGGATATTGGATGCAGCTTCGCGAGCCTTCCGAAGTTCCCCGAATGATGAATAACCTTCTTTCTGAATCTCATCCAACTTCGCGAAAACTACGTCTTCGATCGCTTTCTGGAGTTCAGTACCCTCATGATCAGCGGAGCATAGCCGTTCGACAAAATCTTGGGATAGATAACGGACACGCGGCCTTGAAGAACTGAATGGGGAATCTGTAAGAAGGCCTTCAGTTCTGTCGCCGCCTCCCCAATCAAGTTGGATCTTAGTCCCCGAGAGGTGTAGTGCTCCTTTTGTTATGAAAGACGACAGGGATTTCCGATCCATCGAGTAACCTGATGCAAATGAAGAAAGGTCCGCCACGGCAGTTTTACCAGCACCTTTTTCGCCGATAACTGCCACGAGGCCGGCGTTCAATTCGATAGAATCGATCGCAAACCAACCTGAGCTGTTCGAAATCGAAATCTTGCGAATCTGCTGACTATGGTCGGAAGGCTGTGGTGGCAGGGTACCTATATGCACACGGTCCTCGGGCTCCCAAAGAATCTGGCGCAACCCATTAAATGTCGGGTCACTTTTCACCCAGCAATACCTGTCGTATTCGGGCTTGAATAGAGACTCGACTACGTGCGCATCAGACCCGTGAACACACGGCTTTAACGAGCGATACTGGCGAATGATCTCTTCCTTCGGAATTCCTGGTTTAAGGCCAAGGTAGTGTTTACGATCTCCTGAGTTCCCCGAAAACACTAAGTTGCACCACTTCAGAATCTCGTCTCGAATTGCACCAAATCCATCCAAGGGCAGTCCACTGATTCCATCATTTCCGTTTGCGATTCCGATTAATGAGTTCTTCCGCAGCCATTTCTCATTTTCCAGCCATTGCTTTATCACAGTTCGGTCTGGCTTGAACTGTCGGATTCCAAACGTATAGGCGTCGTTGTCATCCGTAAGCCGAGGGTCTTGTGCTCGACCGAAAGCAATCAATTCGTCCCGGTAGCACCCGTAAGGTAGCCCATCATAGCTGAACTTGAGATTCCTCAATGCGCGCTTGATCTTGTCGACGTGCCCTTCCTCGGACGGGTCGATCAAGAGGTGCAGATTCAGAGCCTTGCCATCGTCGGTCTGTGGCATCATTCGGAATTCGATGTTCGGAATCAGCAAATCGACTGAGCTCAGGCGACCATTCGCTGTTTTTTCGATCAGCAACTTTTCGTAGCCGTCGAGCGTCATGTAGTCAGTGACGCCGATCACAGAGATTTTGCTCTCGGCCGCGGCCGTCTCTATTGCGTCCACATACTGCTCCCAAGTGATCCCACCGAAAGGCGATCCAAGCCGACTCTCGGGCGTGTGAACATGGAGATCCCATCGACGCCATTCAGACCCGCGAGGCCATCGTGACGATGCGATCGAGATTGGAAGTTGGATCGAATTCATGCGGAGAGCTCCAATTCGTGAACGCGGGTCTTCGCGGTCATCAGTTCGTGAAGGAGGGTGCGGAAAAGGTTTTGGAGTGCGGTTCGTCTCTGAACGGCAGCGTTCAACTTATGGTCAATCGTCGCGAACGTTTCGACTATCATGGTTTGGGTCTCCAAATCGGGATAGAACACCGGCAACCTTTGCATCACGGCGTTGTTGAGGTTAGGCATGATCGCGCCAGCAGCGTGAGCATAGAGCCACTTCACGAGTCGATCCGTAGCGAAGTAGAGCGCCAAGAAGCGATTGTCGATGAACGGCTTGCTCGCCCGGACGAGAAAGCACCCCGTTCCACAAAGCCACGTTTCTTCCGCTTCGGTCACCAAACCTTGCCGACCAATCTCCCCCCGGCGAGCGAATAGGATGTCAAACTTCCGAAGGCGGTGCTTTCCCAATCGCTGCGCTACTTGCTCGCTGACGTGAGGAACATTTTCATGATTGATACGGTTCCCGGCAAGGTGAGTCGGGTTCACCACTGCGATGCCATCCTCCTGATATTCGTGCTTGTGCAACTGGCTACCGAAGGGACCCGTTTGAAGAGCGCCCTCTGGTTTCTCGCAAAGCTCACCCAAAGTGACTGGTGTCCAACTCTCCGGAACCGGGCCGATTTCGGTATGTTTTTGGGGTTCCCCGCGCAGGCCTTCGGTGAAGAGCTTGTGCATCAGGGCCTTTTTTAGCTCGGTGGTGGTTTCGATGATCCGCTCCTGCTCCTCAATCGCCCGCTGCACCGTGGACAGAATTCCCGCGATCTTCTTTTGTTCGGGGAGTGGGGGGAGTGGGATCCACGACTCCTTGACATCCAAATCCCGGACGGCTGGATAGCTGGCCCCACGTTCCAAGCCAGCCATCCGTGCATTGAAGTGATCAGTGATCAGAAAGAAATAGAGGAATCCGGGGTCGGCCTTCGACTGATCACAGCGAAGGATGCAGTAGCCGGTACTGGCAATCGCGCCGTCGAATTCCGGCGGCACCAAAGCGATTCGCTTGAGCGTCGGCCGAACCGTGGCGAAGAGCACGTCATCTTTTTCAATGGCTTTTCTCGCACGACTCGGCGCTTCTGACCCCAGCGTCGGCGTGGCTGCGGTTATCTTGAATAACTCGTTTGAGACGCTTGATACATCAACGTATTGAAACACCTCCTCCGGCTTCTTCCGCGGATCGCGCTGCTTGGCTTTGACGACGATCTTTCCGATGGAAGACTCGGTCCACGATTTTGGAATCGGATAGGCTTTGCCGTCCGTCATCGTGTTGACCTCCGTGCATCCGGGTTCAGCTCGTAAACTCTAACCGCGTGATTTCCCTCGGGTTGAAGCAACCAGCCAAGACGAAGAAGTTCTGTCACTGCCGGCGCAAAAAGGGATTTCTTTACCGAGGGGGCAGAGCCTGCCGCGGTGGTGTTCGGAATGAATTCACGGTAGAGTGGGCCTCTTGGGCTGTCCCGAAGAATTTCTGTGAGTCCTTGCTCCTCCTCAATTGGATGCTCCAAAATTAGCTCCAAAAGTTCCTTTGCCAGTTTTGAGGAAGGCTCCTCAAGGCGAGGCGCCCGCTTGGCCTTTGCTTGGGCTGCTTTAGTCTTCTTTTTGGTTGCTTCATATCGAATCCGGTCTCGAACCAGTTCAAGCTGATTATTGCCCAGATCATTCAAAGAGGAGATCGGCTGCGCGTAATTGAGCTTCTCTGCTGCAAATCTATAAAGATCTGCTTTCGTCCACCCCAAGGGCTTCAGCAGGCTGTAGATCGTTCTCGTTAAGGTAGCGCGGTAGGCCTGTGGATTGGACCTCTTGAACCTCTTGTCATTGCTGGCCCTGTATTGTTGAAGCCAGGATTTGGCTTCTGCGAATCGAGAGCGCGGGAGCGACTGCAGGCCATTGGTTTTGGTTCCAAACTCTTCGTGAAACTGGCTCCAAACGATACGCGCCCATTTGCCATACTCAGCATTCACTACGTCGTCCTCCTGATTGGCTTTCTTGGCTATCAGGCGTTTCACGATCTCATCGTGGACGCTCCTCAATTCCTCTCGCTGCTCTGGCGTGACATGGCTATCGTCTGGAGTGAATTTCCCGACCTTCTTTTTGCGTTTCTCGATCAGGGACCGGAGTCCTTTGACAACATTTGTGAATGCCTCATCAGGACTGTGCCAATGCTTGCTATGAACGGCTGTTCCATCCTCAGGTAGTGCCTTGAATTGGCGGAGCTCAGGAATTTCCCAGTCGCATGGACGGACAATGATGGGAACAATGATCGCTTTTCCAGCCTTCTGCCTTTTCAGCGCTTTTTGAAATTCTTTCTCGTAACAGTAGTCCGAGTTGATAAAAGAGGAACTGACAAGCAGGAGGAAAAGGTTTGCCTTTTCCATCGCTGTTGCGATTTCCTGATCTAAGGCCCCGCCGGCATCGATCTCGCGGTCCGTCCAAGCTTCTAACAACTTCTGTCGTCGAAGTGCGGCCAAATGCTGATGCAGTGAAGTCAGGAACTCGGCATCGTGATGCGAATAGGAAATAAACGCCTTCATGTTCCCCCACCCTCTCCAACCCTTGGCACCCAACCCGACCACCAGGCCTGCAGCCCCCCATTGTCGCCATTTTGGCAGCTAGAATGGCAGGTATCGCCGGATTCTGGAAAATTCGCCGCTCTATCCCGCAATTTATCCCGCAATTTTGCGGGATAAATGTCCGCGCTCCCTTCTTTCTTCATTTCTTCCCCGCCGCCTTTTTCTTCGCGGTTTTCTTTTTCGCCGGGGCTTCTTCGGGAGGATCCACAAAGGAGACCGAGGGAAGGTTGATCATGCCGTTGGGGGCGCGGGCGCTGATGTGGGCGACCATTTCCCGGATACAGCCGTAGAGCATGGAGGCTCCGGTGATGCGGACAAGTTTTTCGGTGTCGTGGGGGTAGCTTTCGTGCACTTTGTAGAATCCCCGCGCCACTACCGCGCCTTTGTAGGGGGGATTTGCTTTGCCGTCGACCCCCTGGATCTCCACGGTGAGCGTCACCCGCCAGTCGTCGTCCTCTTTGTCATAAAACACCTCGCGGTCCACATCGATCTTGCCGGGACCATAATCCTCGGCGGGAATGGCGCTGAGTTCCACGTGCAGGAACTCCTGAGACAGGAGTTGGATAGGAGACAGACTGAGATCAAGCGGCATCTTCGGCATCCTCCCTGGCCACAGAAGTGGCGGCCAATCCCAAATCCGCAGAGGAGGAAATTTTGCCCTGAAATTGATACACGATCCCGGCGCGATCACTGCGGACGGTTGGTTTTCGTTCCACCCACACCCCCTTCTGTCCACGAGGGACAAAGGTCTGTACCAGATCCGCATCGACGGCCCGGCCAGCGCGCACCAGAGAATCAATGGTGAGGTTGCTGTCGCCACTGAGAAGCATCGACACACGGGAATTTGCGACCCCCATGCGTTTTGCCAGCTCGCCTTTGTTCACCCCCTGCTCTTTCATGCGACGGGCCAGCAAGTCCACCACCTCCATTTTCCGGTATTCGATTTCGGCCTCCACACTTTCCATCGCGCGGGAAACCGCTTTCTGGAGCTTGGTGGCTTTGGTTTTCGTGCGGGTAATTTTCATGCTTCTCCATCCTTTTCCTTCAGCTGAAGGCTGGTGTCTCTTTGCTTGATAAGGGTTTCGTAGCGTTTCTTGCGCTTGCGGGCATTTTCGATATCCCGTTTCTGGCTGTTTTTTTCGCCACCATGGGCGGCCAGAATCATGGATTCATCGCCCAGAGTCTTTCGGTCATAAAACACATACAGACGAACGGCTTTGGGCTTCATGACCTTGGCTTCGAACAATCCCCCACCCAAGGAACGGAATTTGACTTTGTGCTCATAACTCCCCACGTCGCTGACATACCGAAGCCGTCCCATTATTTTCTTAAAAGATCGCTTATCTTGGCTTTCCAGGTCATTGAGGAAGGACTCAGCGGAATCCGAGCCCTGCAGCCCGAGTGTGACCACCCGGTGAACAGAACCAACATGCAGTGTGGTCAACTCAATGTCAAACTCATATTTCATATATATGTGAAATACGCTTTAGCATCCTAGTTGCTCCAGAATCCCCCGCAGGACCTTGTCGGTCTCCCTGGCCTCGGCCTCGATGGCGTCGAGTTCGGCCACGATTTCGGGGATCGGCCGGTAGGTTTCGGCCTCGCCGGTGTGGATGTAACGGCTGGGGGAGATGTTGTAGTCATTCTTTTTCAGCTCCTCCAGGTCCACCACCCGGCTGAATTTCTCCTCCTCGATCCAGCTGATCAGGCTGTCGGCGATGCGCTGGATGCCCTCCTCAGGGATGAAGTTCTTGGGGTCGCCCTTTTCAAACACGGTGGAGGCGTTGACCAGAAACACCTTGCCTTCCCGGGCTTTGGGTTTGTTCCGGTTGAGGAACAGCACGATGCCGGGAGCGGTCGTGTTGTAGAAGAGGTTTTCCGGCAGGTAGAGCACGCTCTCGATCACATCGTGGTCCACGAACCACTGGCGCACGGTCTTTTCCTTGTTGGTCCCGGCGTTGCCGGACCCGCGCGAGGCGGCCCCGGTGTCGAGTACCACCGCCGCCCTGCCCCGCTCGTTCAGACTGGCGTGCATGTGCTGTACCCAGCCCCAGTCGGCGGAGGATTTCCCCGGAAATCCGGCTCCCGCGGGGAAGCGGCCGAGTTCGTCCGCGTCGTAGTCGGCCTCGGTGAACCAATCCTGGTTCCACATGGGATTGGCCACCACCCGGTCGAAGGTGCGGAGCTTGCCGCCGTCCCGGAATTTGGGATTCTTAAAGGTGTCGCCGATCTCGATCTCCCCTTCCATGTCATGAATGATCATGTTCATGCAGGCCATGGCCCAAGTGTCGGCGGTGTACTCCTGTCCGTACAGTTTCAGCGGTGCCGGGGCTTTCTCCTTCACGCGGTTCTCCATGGCGATTTCGCATTTCACCAGTAGTCCGCCGGAGCCGCAGCAGGGATCGTAGATCTCCATGCCGGGTTCCGGCTGGAGCACCCGCGACATGATGGTCCCCACCTCGGGCGGAGTGTAGAACTCCCCGGCGCTCTGTCCTCCCCCCTCGGCGAATTTGCGGATGAGGTATTCGTAGCTTTTGCCGATGATGTCTGCTTCCACGTCCTCCAGCCCCAGGCGTTTGGTGCTGATCGCCTCGATGAGGTTCGACAGCCGGTCGTCGTCCAGATCCCGCTGTCCGTGGGTGGTGGCGTTGAAGTCGACACGGTCGATAATTCCGCGCAGGGGCGGGTTGGCTTTGGCGATGGCCCGCATGTGGCCGGTCACCCCCTCCCCGATTTTGTCCGAGAGCTTGCGGATCACCGACCACACTGGCTGTTCCGGGTCCTCCGGCACCAGCGGTAGATAGAAGCGGACCAGTTTGGGGTCGGCTTTCGCCAGCTTGAACGCCTTTTCACGGGAACCCACCTTCCCCGCGATGCGGTCGAGTTCGTCGTCGAACACGTCGCACAACCGCTTGGTGAAAATCAGCGGCAGAATGTAATCCTTGTATTTCGGAGCGTCTTTCGCCCCGCGGATGGAACAGGCCGCGTCCCAGATCCAGGTTTCCAGCGATTTGTTTTTAAGTTCAGGGGCTTTGTTCCGCGCTTTCCGTGCCATTCAGACTCCTTTGGCCAAAGGCTACCCGGACACATGCTTCCCCGCAATGCAAAACGGGCAGAACTGTTTCCATCTCAGGTGCAACCGAACCCCTCTGAGTCCTCCCCAATGAAAAAGCCGCACGACAAGAAAAGCGTCTGTGCGGCTTGATCGAATATCCCCTTTGGCGTAGGGAAAAAATGGTAGCGGTGGAGGGACTCGAACCCCCGACACGAGGATTATGATTCCTCTGCTCTGACCAGCTGAGCTACACCGCCGTGTGGAGGTCGTTGGGATACCCGCGACTCCTCTCGATGTCAAGTGCAAGAATCCGGAAAGGAGCAAAATGGAAACCCGCAAACGAAACCAACGCATCATCACCGCCTTCCTCCTCTCCGTCGTCGGGTTCACCTGTCTCATGACCTTTTACGCGGGCCCGAAAATGATGGCCCTCCGGGACGACGTGGAACAAAGGGCCGTGCTGTACAAATGCCAGACCATCGTGGACGGGGACACCCTGGAGGTCCAGCTCAGACACTGGCGGCGCGAAGACGACCCGCCAATCGTCCAGGTGCACCTCGCCGGCCTGGACGCCCCTCCCCACGCGGCCTCCGACGACCCGGAACTCCTCGCCTGGGCCGAAGCACACAAGATCGATCCCGAACTGGCCGCGGAAATGGGCGAGGCCTCTCACAACACCCTTCTGGCTTTCATCCGGAAACAAAACCTCCTCCTGCACAGGGCCGACGGGAAACCCACCACCGAGTCTCTGCCTCCCGATTCCCGCGTCCATGTCTTTGTGTCCGGCACCCACGTGAACCTCAAGCAGTTGCAAAACGGACTCGCCGCCCACGATTCCACCATGCCCCAACAATACGCCGACGAATACCGCGAGGCCGAATCCAAGGCCCAAAACGAGCGACTCGGCATCTGGCGCGCCACCGCCCCCTGATCGGATCGCGACTCCGGCACCGGGCCCGGGCTGCCCGCCCATCGCCAAACGCGACCACCTCGAACTGCGGCGACACAGAACCCGTCGCCTGGCCGTACAACCTCCCTTCAAACCCTCCGGGGTTTTCTTTCACCCAGAAACCTACATTTTTGTACATACAAAGATGAGAATTTCGTTCAGGCCCCTTTTCAGGATTGGAAAACGAATGAGGTCACGGTAGAGCTGATCCTGTTAACTTTATAACTATTATCTCATGGTTATAGACAACAAATTCCGCGTTCTCTCTCGAGAGGAACCCTCACCGAATGATCGAAACCCCAATGAACACATACGACGTTCATAGGAAAGTCCCCCACCCGTCGCCCCGCCTCTTTCCGGTGGGTTCCGGGTAACTTCTCGGCCACCTTCCATCCGGTTTCCCATGCCTCCGCATCCACAGACCAAGTCCGGCAGTGTCCTGCTCCTCACGCTGATGCTCATGGGATTGATGTTGTTGGTCGTGGTCTCGTTCAGCGCCTACGTCCGCATGGAAACCCGAAACGTTTCCACCCGCATGGAATTGCAACGGGCACGAGCCAACGCCCGGCTGGGAATGGAACTCGCCCTCGCCCGACTTCAGCGCGCGGCGGGGCCCGACACCCGCGTCACCGCGCCCGCCGCCTTGCTGAACGATACGGTTGCCCCCTCCAACCGGCACGTCACCGGTGTCTGGACCACCGGTTCGGACGATCCGCCGGAATGGATGGTCTCCTACCCCCTGAATGAAGGAACCTTCGACATCGCCACCTCCTACCCCGAGTCCGACACGATCGAGCTGCTCGGAGAAGCGGATCTGGGACCGGACGCCCCCGCAGGGGCCCACGTGCGGGCACACCGGGTGCACATCCCCGACGGAAGTTACGCCTACTGGGTGGCCGACGAGGGCGTCAAAACCAGTCTCGGGAAAATCAATCGTCTTCCCGAGGCCGGTGGCGACCGGTTGACCCCGGTTGAAAAGAAACGCCTGGCTCAAACCACTCCCGGCCGCATGCGGGGCGAATGGCACTTTCCCGAACTCCGCGAATCCGCCGCCGCGGGGACCAATGTCTGGAGCGAGATCGAACCCCACGTGTCCAAAACCACCGAACGCGCCCAGTTGGACCTCGTCCAGGGACTTCGGGTGGACGAACTGGAGAAGCGGTACCACGAAGTCACCTGGAACGCCTTCGGCGTGCTCGCCGACCCCGGCGCCGGTGGCCTCAAACACGACCTTTCCTATGCCGGGGGCGGGCCCTACACCGACGAACTTCAAAACCATCCCGCCCTCCGGAGTTGGGTGGATCACCGCATCGACGGGGACAACGACAGCATTACGCTCGGTGGAGTGGAGAACGTCGACCCACCCGTAGGCGCACCCGCCTTCACGCGCTCCCTCCTCTTCACCGAGTTCGCCCTCTACGTGGGCGTCTTCCGACAGGAGACCGCATCGGACGACCTCCGTGTCCAGCTTGCCTTGCGGGCCGATGTCTGGAACCCCTACAGCTTTCCCATCCGCTTCAACCCGGAGGGAAAGCCCGACCTCCACATTGAAATCGTCGGCCTTCCCTCCCACCGGGTGGAGTGGGTCACCGCCGAAGGAACCTCCGAAGAACGAAGCGGGAACTTCACCCTGTCCCTGGACGAGGTCGATCTGACCCTCCAGTTCACCCAAAACGGTCCCGAAACAAGCGGCGCCGTCACGTCCTTTCCCCTCGACCTGCATACGACCATCGCCCCCGGAGAGGTCAAAAAGATCTCCCAGCGGGCCGAGGGGCCTCTGGAGGATTCGCTCGCGGGAGACGCCACCTACACCGTTCAGGACGATGTGGTCCGGACCCGGGCCGAGGCCTCCGAGGTCACCATCCGGATCCGCACGCCGGAAGGCGCCTTGTTGCAGGAGTTCAGAGATCTTCCATTCGAGGCCTTTCACACCGAGGCGGTTGCCCGACACAACCTGGTTTCCCGATCCAAGCCCGGCTACGCGGAATATCAATTCATCTACCATTTTAAATTCTATGACGAGCTTGCGAACGGCTCGAAGCAACGACTCTCAGACATGGAAAAATGGAGTGCCCACACGGATCCCCGCCAACCTGTGTTGGATTTTAAATCCCACCCGGAACTCGAGGACCTGATTTATATCAGCCAGCCCGCCGAGGCGACGGCGGACAACACGCTCTTCGGAGGGAAACCCGAATTTTTCTCCGACTCGTACGGATCCTATGTCCGATTTTTCGACCTTCCCTCCACCCCGCCGGTTTCCGTCGGATCCCTGCAACACCTATCCTTCTCCGAACGAGAACCTTTTGCGGTCGGAAGTCCCAACGGCGGCTCCCTCAACCAGCTTCTGGACGCCTACTACTTTTCGTCCGTCCCCCAAACGGGTGGGCACGGACTTCTTTCCGACGCCCTGCCGAATATTCACCTCGTTCCCGTCGACGGAAAAGCCCGGAAAGCTTCCACCGCCCACCTTCGCCATTCCCTTTCCGCCTCCAATTTCCTCGTCAAAGGGGCGTTCAACATCCACAGCACGAACATGCGGTCCTGGATGGCCCTGCTCGGAGGGATCCACTTATACGACTGGAGCTTCCGGGTCAATGAACCCACTCCCGACCCCCAAAAGCGCGAACACGTGCGAAACGGCGTCTTCCGGCACGCCTTCGGCGCGGACCGCCACTACACCCATCCTTCCACGGTCTACCCCGACTATCCGGAAATTTCCCAGGAAGAGAAGCGGGACTGGTATCGGGACTACTGGAGAGACAACCAGGTTCTCAACTGGAAACCGGCCTATACCGTCGGCATGCGCGAACTCCGGAACGGAAACAATCCCGACGGCATTAACGACCTAGAAGAACTGGCCGCCGCCATTGTCGACGAACTGGAAACCCGGGGCGAACCCTTCGACTCTCTGAAAGAACTCGCCGATTCCGGCCTTGTGCAGGACGCCATCGATCGGACCCGGATCAACACCGTGGTCGACGAACCTTTTGTCGATGTCGAGGGCGACTTCAACAAACACATCCCCCGGAACGCCCCAAGCTTCCTCACCCAGGCGGACATCTTCCAACTCATCGCCCCCGTCGCCCAGGTCCGCTCCGACACCTTTGTCATCCGCGCCACCGGCGAACACACCGACGCCTCCGGCCGGGTCCTGGCCACCGCCTGGTGTGAAGCGGAGGTACAACGCATGCCGGAACCCCTCGAGTTCCGCGACCTCTCCAACCCCGCCGCCGTGACCGAAGACTACGAAACCCCGCCCACTCCGATGGGACGCCGCTTCAAAATCGTCTCCTTCCGCTGGCTCCCGCCCCGAACCACGCCATGACCCGCATCCCCGACCTTCTTCTCCTCACGTTCGTCGCCATCTCTTCGCCGGCCCAGGCCCGTGAACCCGCTCCCCCTCCCACGGTGGAAGTCACTCTGAAGACCCTGTCCATCGGCCCCGAAATCACCGATACGATCTACCTCCAGGCCCACCCGGAGGCACCCCCCTCCAAACTCACCTTTCACAAATACCGCCGATCCGACCCCATCGAGTATAAAGGCCCTGCCCAACTCGTTTTTTTTCGCCAAGAACCTTCCCCGGACCCCGACGCCCCTCCCCGGCGCATTCCCGTTGCCAGGTCTTTCCTGCGCCCGGAACACCCGCCCGAGGAGCTGCTGTTGTTCTTCCAAACCAAAACCGAGCCCGACCCCGACACCGGCGCCCTGTTCGATGTGGTGGGCATGGACGACTCCACCGACACCTTCCCCAAAAACAGCGTGGTGGTCTTCAACGCGACCGGATTCAACCTGTACGGCATGGTGGACAAGACCCATCAGGAATTCAGTTCCGGCCCCAGCGACGTCTTTAAAATGCCCCCCTCCCTCTACACCGCCTTCGCGGTCGAAACCCGCACCGAATACCGCATGGTGTTTGAAAACACCCTCCAGTTCGGAGAGGATACCCGGGTCATCCTCATGCTTCGCCCTCCCCGCCGCAAACACTCCATCCGATTCCAATGCTACAGCATCCTTGAACGGGTCTTTGACGAAGAGGCGGAAGCGCCGAAGGAAAAAGAAGACTCCTGACGCGCCCGCAGAACGCTCAATGAACCTTGTACCTGTTCGGCGGCTCCCTCAACGCCCCGACCTCGCCTTCGCGGCGTATGCCTCCCGGGCCTCCTCTGCCGCGGCCCACAGCCTTTCGAATTCCTCCACGCCCTTTTGACGGCCGCGCCCCGTGCGCGTCATCGCCTCGCGCAGCCGCAGTCCCGCCTCGATATACCCCTGCGTCACCCGGTGAAACTCCGGTCCCTGGCCAAAACGGATCTCCTGCAGTCGAAGCACCCACCGCGCCAGCAAGGGGGGAATCGCCTTCGCATCCAGGAGGCCCGGCAACCCTCCGGGCGGGACCTCCCGATACCTCTCTTCCCCCGAGCCCACGCCGTAGGTCGCCGGAACGATCCGCAAAGCCTCCTCCAAACGGTACAGCGCTTGCTCGGCCAGCCCGAACTCCGCGATCACCTCCCCGGCCTCCGCCAACCGCCACACGTCCCACGCGATATGCAAGTCTCGAAGGTTTTCTTTCCCCGACCATCGCACCCACCACGCCGCCGGGGGGGAACCCTCCACCGCCAAGGTCGCCCAAAAACTTCCCTCGTCCTCCATGCGTGACCCGGAGTCGAACACCCACCGACACAACAGCGCGGCCTCCGCCGCGGACGACACATCCCCGCGCCATTCGCCCCGAACGGCCAACGCCTCCGGCGACGGCATCGGGTTGGGCCGCCCCCCCTCAAACACGCTTCCAAACAACACGCGGCCTTCCCCCGGATAGACCCAATGCCGGTTCCCCACCACCAACCAGTCCGGAACCGGAAAATCGAATCGTTTCCGATCCGCCGGCAGGGCCGCAAGCATTTGACGAGTCAGCATCGCCCGGACAAATCCCTCCGCCACCTCGTCCGCGCGTTGAAGCCCCGGGTCGGAGGGCACATACAACCACTGACGGAAATGACCGTTGCGATAGCCCTGCCGAAGCCGCACCCGGTCGGTGTCTGGCGTCACCCGTAGCTCCAGCGGGGAGCGCGGCGGGAACGGAAGGCGGACCGCCCAGGCTTTTTCCAGATCCCGAAGCCCCCGCTTTCCCCACACCGCCAACGTTTGCGCCGCCTCCGCGCTCGGCGCCTGAACGCGAATACGCCCCCCCGCGCTCAACGCCGAATAGCCAATGGTCTCCGGCACCAGATCCGGAACGGAATCCGAAGCCTCCGCGACGCCCACCGCGCCCCACCACAAAACCGCGCACACAACACCGCCCGCAAACACGTTCATGCCCCGGCCTCGCGTTCCAACACCAGCGTCACCGGCCCGTCATTGACCAGGGAGACTTCCATATGCGCCTGAAAACGCCCCGTTTCCACCTCGACCCCCTCGGAGCGCAACGCCTCGACGAACGCCTCGAATCCAGCCCGCCCCTCTTCGGGCGGCGCCGCCTCCGTAAATCCCGGACGAAAGCCCTTCCTGCAATTTCCGTATAGCGTGAATTGACTCACCACCAGACAGGCCCCGCCAATGTCCCGCACCGATCGATTCATTTTCTCCTCCCCGTCCGCGAAAATTCTCAATCCGGCGATTTTGCGGGCCAACCACCGAACATCCTCCTCCGTATCCTTTCGCCCCACCCCCACCAGCAACAACAACCCCGCTCCAATGCCGCCCACGCGCGCCCC
>Ga0194138_10000412_pt1 | contig 20688 bp, 18 predicted proteins | sample TARM_MetaG_T2_14_FD_134022 | JGI IMG/M metagenome (GOLD analysis project Ga0194138, IMG submission 134022) | Freshwater microbial communities from Pennsylvania, USA, analyzing microbe dynamics in response to fracking - TARM_MetaG_T2_14 (version 2) | ecosystem: Environmental > Aquatic >...
CAACGGCAACCGGCCGGTGCGATCCGGAACCACGCGCCAAGGCAACCGCCCCCTCGCGGGCCGGGGCATCAGGGAAGGATTGTCCCGCAATACGGTGTTTGTCCCCACCAACATGGCGTCCGCCTCCCTGCGGAACGCCTGAACCCGTTCCCGGGAGGCGTCCCCGGTGATCCATTTGGAGTTCCCGTCCCCGTCCGCGATCCGCCCGTCCAAGGTGCACGCCAGTTTGAGGGTCACATACGGCAGCCCGGTTCGTTGCACATACGCGAAGGCCCGAATCAGCTCCCGGCATTCCGGTTCCAGTATGCCACAACGCACCTCGACCCCGGCCTGCTCCAATTGCGACAACCCCCGCCCCGCGTGAACCGGATTGGGGTCGGTGCAGCCGACGAACACCCGGCGAATCCCCGCGCGAAGAATCGCCTCGGTACATGGAGGTGTTTTGCCCGCCGTGCAACAGGGTTCGAGGGTCACCACCAGGTCCGCGCCCTCGGCCGCGGCGCCGGCGTCCGCCAAGGCGATGGGTTCGGCGTGCGGGGCGCCCGCGCGTTCATGATGCCCCCGGCCCACAACCCGGCCGTCTCTGACCACCACCGCGCCCACGGGAGGATTCGGCGCGGTGAGGCCAAGCCCTTTCCGGCCTTCGGCCAGGGCGTCGCGCATCAGAAGCTGTATGGGATCATTCATCGGCGGACGCGCGTAAAAGTCCGTCTAGAAAAGCGGACGGATCGAACGGAACCAGATCCTCCTTGGCCTCCCCCAAACCGGAAAACATCACAGGCACCCCTGGCAGTTCCTTGCGGATGTTGAAAAGAAACCCGGCTCGGCTGCTTCCGTCCAGTTTCGTGAGGATCAACCCCGTCAACGGCACCGTCTGGTGGAACAGCCGGGCCTGGTTGAGAGAGTTTTGCCCCAAACTGGCGTCCAACACCATCCATGTGGCGTGGGGCGCGTCGGGGTCCCGTTTTTTCAACGCCCGCACCATCTTTCCCAATTCGTCCATCAGGGGCTCCTTGGTGTGCATTCGGCCAGCGGTGTCGATAAACAGAAGGTCGGCCCCGCGCGCGTGGGCCGCGTCCATGGCGTCGTAGGCCACCGCCGCCGCGTCCGAGCCCTGCCGTCCGGAGACCACCGGCACCTCGAGTCGCTCGCCCCAGGTCCGAAGCTGATCCGTACCCGCCGCCCGGAAAGTGTCCGCCGCCCCCAACAGCGCTTTTTTTCCTTGTTCTTTCGCCCGCCAGGCCAGTTTGGCACAGGTCGTCGTTTTCCCGGAACCGTTGACTCCCAGCATCAGGACACAAGCCGGAGCCGCGTCAAATGCCAATGGATCCGCTTCCGGCATTTCCAGTTCCCGGGACAGAATGCGTTTCAGCACCGTCTGCGGACTGTCCCCCCCCTGCACCTGCTGTTCCTCCAATTCCATCACCAGTTCCGCCACCAGGCGCGGAGGAAGGTCGGCGCGCAACAGCGCGACCTCCAACTCCTCCAACGTCAGGTCGTCGAGTTGCTGTCCATCGTCCAGCATCCCGCGCAACGCGCCGGAAAACACGTCACGGGTTTTTGAAAGCGCCTTGAACCAGCCGGCCATGTTACACCTCCTCCTTCGGAATCCCCTGCCGCAACGGACGGTCCAGCTTACGAATCACGTTGTCCAGAATCCCGTTCACGAAACGGCCGCTTTCCTCGGAACTCAGTTCCTTGGCCAATTGCACCGCCTCGTTCACCGTCACCACCGGCGGCACGTCCGGACAATGCAACAGTTCATAAAACGCCAACCGCAACACGTTGCGGTCCACCCCTCCCATACGCTTCATTTCCCAGTTGGCCGAATGAAGCCGGATCTGCTCGTCCAGTTCCTCCAACCGCAGGCTTACCCCGTCGATCCGATCCAGAAAAAACGCCCGCATCTTGCGCGACATCCGTTTCCGCTTCCCTTCGAGAAACAGCTCCAGCGCCTCCTCCCAGGTGTCATAGCGGTTGAAATCGCGTTGAAACAAAAATTGCACGGCCCAAAGGCGTAACAAATGTCGGTTGGGGGCTCCGGGATTGCTCATAGAAAGGATCGCTGAAAAAAAGGTGGAAAGGAACGTGCCGGAAAGCGGAGGCTCCGCCGTCGCGGACGGCCCTGCCCATACCATCGCGCGGCCCGCGCGACAACGGAATTCCGGTGGGGAAACGTCAGAATCGCGTGGAACATTCCAAGGCCGCCAGCGCCGCGTAGGCGCCCCGGCTCTCGGAACCTCCCAGGCAACGCGCCTCGGCCTGCTCCGGCGTGCGGGCGCTGACCACCGCGTCGATCACAGGGCAGTCCAGAGAAAGCGACAGGTCCGTGAAGCAGGTCGTCAACGAACGCATGATCCATTCCGCGTGCCGGGTTTCCCCCTCGATAACCACGCCGCAGGCGATCAACGCGTCCGCGCCAATGTCCTTGTGAAGCCGTTTCAGGGCCAGGGGAATTTCGTAGCTCCCGGGAACCCATTGGACCGCGATGCCGTCCGGTTCCACGCCGCGGTCCGCCAGGGTCTCCACCGCGCTCTTCACCAGCGCCCCGGTCAGACGCATGTTGAACCGCGCCGCCACGATGCCGACGCGGTGCCCGCGGCCCTCGTGCCCTCCGGCCCGAACCCACACGCCCTCCGGCAGATCGGGAAGCCCCGCCGTGGGGTCGGAATTAAAATGTTTTTCTCCACTCATAACAGATGTCCCAGCCGGGTGCGTTTGGTTTCAAGATACTTCGCGTTGTGCGGATTGCTGGGCACCACCACCGGCACCCGCTCCACCACCTGGATCCCGTTGTCCTCCAGCCCCTCCACTTTTGCGGGGTTGTTGGTCATCAACCTCACCGTGTCGATGCCGAGGTCGTTCAGAATCAACGCGCTCGAGCGATACTCCCGCTGATCCGCCCCGTAGCCGAGTTGCAGGTTCGCCTCCACCGTGTCCAAGCCCTGGTCCTGCAGCGCGTACGCCTTCAACTTGGCGCCCAGGCCGATTCCCCGGCCTTCCTGGCGCATGTAGAGGATCACCCCGCGCCCTTCTTGGCGCACTTCCTCCATGCAGTGGTCCAACTGCTCGCCGCAATCGCACCGCATGGAATGCAACACGTCGCCGGTCAAACACTCGCTGTGTACCCGCACCAACGGTGGCGTCGATTCCGACAGGTCGCCAAGATACAACGCCAGATGCTCCTTGTCGTCCAGCGTGGAACGATAAATCCGACACTGAAACTCGCCGTGCCGCGTGGGAAGCGACACTTCGCCCTCGCTTTCCACCCGGCCCTCCCTCCGTTGCCGATACTCGATCAACGCCGCCACGGAACACATTTTCAATCCGTTCTTTTTCGCGAACTCCTTCAGATCGTCAAACCGGGCCATGGTGCCATCGTCCTTCATGACCTCGCAGATCACCCCCGCCGGACGCCGACCCGACAGCGCCGCGAGATCGACCGAGGCCTCGGTGTGTCCCGCCCGACCCAAAACGCCCCGGGGATGGGACCGGATCGGAAACATGTGGCCGGGCCGCACCAGATCGGACGCTTTGGAGGAGGGATTCGCCATCACCCGCGCCGTGTGCGCCCGGTCCGCCGCGCTAATACCTGTGGAAATGCCCTCCCGGGCGTCCACCGATTCCATGAACGCCGTGCGCACCGGAACGCTTTCGTCGCCGGAATGTCGCATGTCCGCGATTCCCAGTCGCGCCAGGTCGTCCCCCGGCATCGTCACACAAATCAACCCCCGTCCCTCCGTCGCCATAAAATTGATGATGTCGGGCGTGACCGCGTCCGCCGCACAGATCAGATCCCCCTCGTTTTCCCGGTGGGCGTCGTCCACGACCACCACCATTTCCCCCCGCCCCACCGCGCGGATGACATCCTCGACGCGGTCCGGTTCCTCCAGGCTTGAAACGGCATCCTTTTTTTCTGCTATCGGTTGCATATGATTTCCCTTATTGACGATCAGGGCAATGCAACCAGACTCCGGAAAAATCCGGAGCGAGGAAGACCTTCTTTCATCCCGACTGTACGGTCGGCTGCGCATGAGTCCGGAAAGAATCGGACCTGATCGCATCAGTCCCCGTGGGAGAACGGGGAGTCGCGGGCTTCACCACCGGTAGGGAATTTCCCGAAGTTCGGGATCACCCTGCCCTGAAGGTCGTTTGTTCTGAAATGTGGGAGGATCATACGTCCGTTCTCCGAAAAAGACAAGCTGGAATTGCCCGTGAAACCCACCCCAAAACGCCTTCGGACTTGGTCGGAGCATTCCCCGTCCTGATCTCCTCCTCGGGGATATCATTCCCCACCTTCGGCCTTCTTCGCCTCCGCCGCGACTTTGCCCATATCCCGTACCCGGGACACCACGGAATCCGCCATCAGAGTTCGGTCCTGGAACGAGTTCAACTTCAACTCTCCCGAGACCGTGACCCGATCCCCTTTCCGGATCCGCTGATACCCCTCGTCATCCAGTGGATTCAAACTCATTTCCTCCGTGCTCACCGTGAAACGCCTCGCTCCGGTGTCCAGCGTGAAAGTGCGGCCTTCGATGCCGGTGACCGTGCCGGTCATACCCAGACGCGACACCTCCCCCGGACCCGTCAGGGGCCTCAGGCTTTCCTCGTCGACCGCGTTGGCGTAGAAAAAGGTGTTGAGGTCCTCCACATAAACCGCGCTCGCCTCCAAGGTGTCCAAATCGTACAGCGACGCGTCCACGCGTCCATAGACGGTGACCGTGGAGCCCGGAAGCAGCTTTCGACCTTCGGGATACCAATCCCAGTCATCCATTTCCACAGTGATTTCACCTCGGCCGTATTTCAAGGTGAAGTGGGTTTCCTCGGCGTTGCCCACGGTCCCTTTTAACCGAATCCAGGTCCGATCCGGTTGCAGGTAGGGATTCTGCGCGAACAAGGGAAACGACAGCAAGACGCTCAACAGGCCGAGTGTCGAACAAAAAAAGAACAGGTTGCGGCGTGCCATGGATTTTCTCCTTTGGTTCGGGTTGAAGTCAACGGAATGGAAAAATCAGGGAGCGGTGAGCGCGAGATAGACGAGCCCGACCATCAACAGCCAGAAGAAGATGCCAAACGCCCCTCCGGACGGCCGGGATCTTGGCCGGGTGCCACCCGGGGTTTCCATAGGTCGCTCTACGGAGCTTTTCCCGCCCGGCGTGGAAACCGCCAGAAGCAAAAACGTGAGGATCAGCCCGATGACCAGCGGTCCCGTCCAGGCGAAACCCAGCATCGACGGCCCCAAGGGGTCCATCCAGGCGTAGCTCACCCACAAAACGAGCCCGAACAGTAAAAACAGAAACAACGCTCCCGAAATCAACGAGGCGTCCCGGGGATGAATCCAGCCCGCGGGTCCTGTCAGAAACGCGCTGAATAAAAACGCCAACACCAGAATGAATATAAGGTCGATCATTGGCCAAACCTTATAGGGGTTTTCATCCCGCCTCCATGGGGCGAACTACGCAAACACGGCTTCCGGAATCCCGAATATCGGACCAGCGGACTTCCCCTACGCGGGAACGAACATCGGTTTGCGAAGAACTACGGGTGGCGGCTCTGGTTTCTTCTCGTCAGAATGAAAAAAATCATACGACAAACCACAAGGAGAACGAAATGGATCCACACGTGCAAGCTGAACGAAACGAATGGAAAGAGCACGCCGAGGAGCGGTTCACCCATCTGCAGACCGAGATACACGAACTCGAGACTCGTCTGGGTGGGAACGACGCCCCCGACAACCAACGCGCCTTGGAAGACCTGAAGATCAAGCGGGATGCCGCCCGTTTGAAACTCAACGCGCTTCACGACAAGGACCTTCAAGCCTGGAACACGCTTCAAGTCGGACTCGACGCCGCCTGGGAGGATTTGGAAGAAGCCGTGGAAAAAGCGAAAAAAGTCATTGTGAATTCGTAAGAACCCACTACAAGCTAAAGGCTGAACCCTAATCCAAACCCTTATAGGAAGGATATGACTATGAAAACTTTGAAACTCTTGCTCCTCGCACTGATCTCCGGAAGCATGCTTCTCTTCACCGCTTGCTCGCAATCCACCCAGGAAAACACGGAAGACGCGGTTGAATCCGCCGCCGAAGACGTGGAAGACGCCGGTGAGGAAGCCATGGACGCCGCCGAAGACGCGGCGGATGAAATCGACGAGGAAATGTAAGTCGAGATCTCTCTCTTAATTCCTCCGCCGCGTTCGGGCCCGCCCGAACGCGGCTTTTTCATGCCCGAAAGTCCACTCAATTTTCTTGGGTTTTGACATGCGGAACGTAAATTGCGACATGATGACTTCCGCCCGCGACATCCCAGCATTTCCCTCCTTCTGTGCGGACGGAAACCACGCCGTCGCCGATGTCGCCTACCGGCTGAACGAACTCTGCGCCCTGTACCCCATCACCCCCTCCTCCCCCATGGGCGAGTGGACGGACGAATGGCGGGTCGCAGGACGACGCAACCTCTGGGGCGCGGTGCCCGACGTGGTGGAAATGCAAAGCGAGGCCGGAGCCGCGGCCGCCCTGCACGGCGCGCTGCAAACCGGCGTCCTCGCCACCACCTTCACCTCCTCCCAGGGGCTGCTCCTCATGCTCCCCTCCATGTTCAAAATCGCCGGGGAGCTTTCCCCCTGCGTCTTTCACGTCGCCGCCCGCGCCGTCGCCACCCAGGCCCTCTCCATTTTCGGAGACCACTCCGACGTCATGGCCGTGCGCTCCGCCGGGTTCGCCCAGCTTTCCTCGGGCACCGTACAGGAAGCCCACGACTTCGCGGCCATCGCCCAGGCCGCCTCCCTCAAAACCCGCGTGCCCTTCCTGCATTTTTTCGATGGATTCCGCACCTCGCATGAACTCCGAGCCCTTCACCGCCTGTCGGATGAAACCCTCCGCGCCCTGGTGGATGAACAGGACATGCGCGCCCACCGAAACCGCGCCCTGAACCCCGACCACCCCGTACTCCGGGGCACGTCTCAAAATCCGGACGTCTTCTTCCAGGCACGGGAGGCCGCCAACCCATTCCATCTCTCCGTTCCCGATGCCGTCCAGACCGCCATGGATACCCTCGCCGATCTCACCGGTCGCGCGTATCGCACCATCGAGTACGCGGGACATCCCGAGGCCGAGACCGCCGTCGTCCTCATGGGGTCCGGAGGTGAAACCGTGGAGGAAACCGCCCGCGCGCTCAACGAAAACGGACGAAAAGTCGGCGTGCTGCGTATTCGCCTCTACCGACCCTGGCCCGCCGAGGCCTTCCTCGACGCCCTGCCGGACACCGTCACCTCTCTCGCGGTGCTCGACCGCACCAAGGAACCCGGCGGATGCGGAGAACCGCTCTATCTGGATGTCGCCGCCACCCTGCAACGCGTCGGGCGTTCCATCCGGATTCTTCGCGGACGCTATGGACTGGGCTCCAAGGAATTCACCCCCGCCATGGTAAAGGCCGTCTACGACGAACTGACCAAGCCGGACCCCAAAACCGAATTTACGGTCGGCATCACCGACGACGTGACCCACCTCGGTTTGGAAACCGATCCCGACTACCATCTCGAAGACCCCGACGCGGGGCGCGCCCTGTTCTACGGCCTCGGCTCCGACGGTACCGTGGGAGCCAACAAAAACACCATCCGCATTCTTACCGAACACGCCTCCCTGCACGCCCAGGGATATTTTGTGTACGACTCCAACAAGGCCGGGTCGCGCACCGTCTCCCATCTTCGATACGGACCCAACCCGATTCACGCGCCCTACCTCGTCCAATCGGCGAACTTTATTGCCTGTCACTCCTTTTCCTTCGTCCGACAAATCGATCTGCTGAACCGGGCCGCGCCGGGGGCCACCCTGTTGCTGAACGCCCCGCATCCGCCCGACACCCTGTTGTCACAGCTTCCGTCGGACCTGCTTCAACGCATGAGGGAACTCAACATGGCGTTGTACGTGATCGACGCCACCGCCGTGGCCAGGGAATGCGGGCTCGGAGGACGCATCAACACCGTCATGCAAACCTGCTTTTTCCACCTCGGCGGGTTCCTGCCCGAAAAGGACGCCCTGGACGCCATCCGCGCCTCCGTGCGCGAGACCTATGGGCGGAAAGGCCGGGACACGGTGGAACGCAACCTGAAGGCCATCGACACCTCCCTCTCCCACCTTTACGCCGTTCCACTGCCGGAGCGTATGCCGCAGACTCCGTCCCGTGCTCCCGCGGTCCCCGCCCACGCTCCCGACTTCGTGCAACGGATCACCTCGGCCCTGCTGGAGGAGCGGGGCGATTCCCTGCCCGTAAGCGCCCTGCCGCCCGATGGCACCTGGCCGGTGGACACCGCCAAGTGGAATCGGCGCGACCTCTCCCCCGTCGCTCCGGTCTGGGAACCCGACTTGTGCATTCAATGCGGACACTGCGTCGCCATCTGCCCCCACGGGGTCATCCAGGTCAAACAGGCCGCCACCGAGGATCTAAAAGACGCGCCCCCCGATTTCCCCGCCCCTGCTCTTCGCGGCCGAGACGCGGAGAACCGGCATTATCTCCTGCAACTCGATCTGCCCAACTGCACCGGCTGCGGACTCTGCGTCGAAATCTGTCCCGCCCGCAGCAAGACTCAAACCAACCTCAAGGCGCTACGCCAGGAAGAAAAGGCCCCGAGAATGGAACGCGAAGAAGTGCATCTCGACTTTTTCCGCTCCGTGCCCGCCCGACACGAACAGACCCAGAACCGCACCATCCGCGGAGTCCAATACCTTCCGCAGCGATTCGAATTTCCCGGCGCCTGCGCCGGCTGCGGGGAAACCGGCATTCTTAAAATGATCAGCCAACTCTTCGGAGACCGCATGCTGATTGCCAACGCCACCGGCTGCTCCTCCATCTATGTAGGCAACCTCCCCACCACGCCCTGGACCCTCGATGAAAACGGACGCGGGCCGGCCTGGGCGAATTCCCTTTTCGAGGACAACGCCGAATTCGGCTATGGGTTCCGTTTGGCCACCGATCTTAAACGCCGCCGGGCGAAAGAACTCTTGCGTGAACTCGCCGGTCAGGGAGTCGATGCCCAACTGGTCGACGCCCTTGTCGACGCGCCCCAGGACGTGCCCAGTGAAATCCACGCCCAGCGCGAACGCCTCCGCGAACTCGACGTCCAACTGTCCCGCATTCCCGATGACCCAAGAGTAAATCGCTTGCGCGACCTCGCCGACACGCTGGTCAACCGGTCCGTCTGGATCGTCGGCGGAGATGGATGGGCCTGTGACATCGGCTTCGGCGGGGTCGACCACGTCCTCGCCTCCGACCGCAACGTCAACCTGCTCGTGCTGGACACCGAAGTCTATTCCAACACAGGCGGACAAGCCTCCAAATCCACCCCCCTCGGCGCCGTGGCCAAATTCGCGGCCGGAGGCAAAACCACCGGGAAAACCGACCTCGCCGTCCACGCCATGCTCAAGGGAAACGTTTACGTCGGCACCGTCGCCCTTGGCGCCAAACTTCCGCAGACCCTGCGCACCCTGCAGGAGGCGGAAGCCTGGCCCGGACCTTCGCTGATCATCGCCTACAGCCCCTGCATCGCCCACGGTTATCCCATGTCCCGCTCGCTGGACCAACAACAGAACGCCGTGCAAAGCGGCCACTGGCCTCTGCTGCGCTACAACCCCGCTCTCAAGAAACAGGGCAAAGCCGCCCTCATCTTCGACAGCCCCGAAGAACCCTCCCTTCCCCTCAAAGAGTACCTCTACAACGAATTGCGCTACAAGCTGCTCGACCTCACCCGCCCGGAGGTCGCCGCCGATCTGCTCTCCCAAGCCGAAGCCAATATCCGCGAACGGTTCCGTATCCTGCGGTGCCTTGCCGAGACCGAACCCGACTCCAAAACCTGACCCTTTTTCCGCCATGGCCGATCTCCGCACCACCTATCTCGATCTACCCCTCTCCTCACCCCTGGTGGCCTCCGCCTCCCCGCTCACCGGAAATCTCGACGGTCTCCGCCGCCTCGAAGACGCCGGCGCATCCGCCGTGGTGCTCCCCTCCGTGTTCGAAGAACAACTTCACCGGGAACGGGACTTCATGGAGCACTACCTCGAGGTCCGCTCCAACATTCTGCCCGAAGCGCAAAGCTTTTTTCCCAACCCCGGCCTGTACGAGCACAAAACCGACACCTCCCTGGAACACATTCGCGAAGCCAAACGGGAACTCGACATCCCGGTCATCGCCAGCCTCAACGGCACTACCCCGGAAGGATGGACCGATTTTGCCAAAGAGATGGAACGGGCCGGCGCCGACGCCTTGGAACTGAACCTCTACCAGGTCGCCGCCGATCCGACCGTCAGCGGTGCCGACATCGAAGCCCGCCAAATTGAAACGGTTCGCGAAGTCGTCGCCGCCGTGAACATTCCCGTCGCGGTAAAAATCGGCCCCTACTACAGCTCCATGGCTCATATGGCCGCCCGCTTCGAGGAGGCGGGCGCGAAAGCGCTGGTGCTCTTCAACCGCTTTTACCAGCCCGACTTCGATATTGAAACCCGCACCGCCTCCCGCAAACTCGGCCTCAGCGCCTCCCGCGATCTGCTCTTGCCCCTGAGCTGGATCGCCATACTTCGGGAGCAACGCTCCTGCAACCTCGCCGCCACCACCGGCGTCCATACCCCGGAGGATGTGGTGAAATACCTCATGGCCGGTGCGGACGTCGTCATGACCACCTCCGCTCTGCTTCGACACGGCCCCGAGATGCTCGACACCTTCCGCAACGGCCTCGCCACCTGGATGGACACCCACGACTACGCCCACATCGACGACCTGCGCGGCTGCATGCGCCGCGACTACGTCGACACCCCCGAACTCTTCGAACGCGCCAACTACATCCATCTCCTCGACACCGCCGACTGGAAATAAGGTCTTTGGCCTCAACCTAACGTCTTCGGCCTTGGCCGGAGCGTACACCGCCTGGAGCAGGACCGCCTCTGCGCCATCCCTCCACATTCCAACACCTTCAAGATCCCACAGGATTTCAGTGGCCAGAGGCGCGCCGCGCCGATACAAAACGCCCATGATTGTCTTCGACTCCGTCCGCAAACAATTCGGCCCCCAAACCGTGCTCGACGACGCCTCCTTTACGGTGAACCCCGGCGAGCACGTCGGCATCGTCGGACCCAACGGCGCGGGCAAAAGTACCATTTTCCGCATGATCACCGGCGAAGAGGAGCCGGAAAAAGGCGATGTGATCGTGCCCCGGGGACAACGCATCGGCTACCTCCGCCAACAACTTCCCTCCACAGAAGGCGATCCGCACCTCCTCGAGTTCGTGAAAGAGGGCTGCCGTGAACTGCTGGACATGGAGGCCGAACTGCACGATCTGCAGGAAGCCGTGGCCGATCATTCCACCCCCGAGCGGTTGGAACGCATCGGCGAACTCCAACACGAGTTCGAACACCGCGAGGGCTACACCCTCACCGCCCGGGCCGAAGCCGCGCTGAGCGGACTCGGATTCGCGGAGTCCCGTTTTCCGGAACCCATTTCCTCCTTCAGCGGCGGATGGCAGATGCGCGCCCAACTCGCCCGGGCCTTGCTGGCCGCGCCCGACATCCTTCTGCTCGACGAACCCTCCAACTACCTCGACCTTCCCGCCGTGGAATGGCTCCAACGCTACCTCGCGGCATTCGAGGGCACCCTGCTGCTCATTTCCCACGACCGGCACCTGCTCCGTACCCTGGTCAGCGACATCCTCGATTTACGCCGGGGCCGCGTCACCCGTTTCGCCGGAGGCTTTGACAGCTATGTCGTGGAGCGCAAGGCCCGCATGGAGCAACAGGAGGCCCGCTGGAAAACCCTGCACAAACAGCGGGAGGAAATGGAAACCTTCATCCGCCGCTTCCGCGCCCAGGCCAACAAGGCCGCCCAGGTGCAAAGTCGCATCAAAATGCTGGAAAAGATGGAGCCGCTGCCGGAAATCGAAAAGGACGACACCAGTGTCCTGCTCCGATTGCCGCAACCACCCCCTTCCGGCCACGAACTCGTTCGGCTCGACGGAGTCGGACACCGCTACGGCGACGGCCCCTGGTTGTTCCGGGACGTGGATCTGCGTGTCGAAAAGGGCGACCGGCTGGCCCTGGTCGGCTACAACGGCATGGGCAAAACCACGCTGCTGAAAATTCTGGCCGATATCCTGCCCCCGGCCGAGGGCGCGCGGGTGCCGGGGCATCACCTCGTCACCGGCTATCAGTCCCAGGAATTCGCCGAAACCCTGCCACTGGAACAAACCGTGTTCCAGGTGGTGAAAGACGCCGCTCCCGGAAAAACCACCGATCAGGGCGTCCGCACCCTGCTGGGCGGCTTTGGATTCCAGGGCGATAACTGCATGAAACAAGTCAAGGTGCTTAGCGGCGGCGAAAAAATCCGCCTGGCCTTCGCCCGCATCTTCATTCATCCCCCCAACCTTCTGTTGCTCGACGAACCCACCACCCACCTGGACCTCAACGGACGCGAGGCGTTGGAAAACGCCATTCGGAACTACGAGGGAACCGTCTGCCTGGTGAGTCACGACATCAGCTTCGTGCGCAACACCGCCAACGGCATCCTCTCCATCGGACCCGAGGGCGTGCGCCGCTGGCTGGGCGGATACGACGATTTCCTGGATCAAAGCGGAGGACGCGTCGCCATCGACGGCAAAGCCCCCTCCTCATCGGAACAGCCCACGTCCAAACCCGACGGCAAAAAACGCAAAGAAACCCGCAAACGTATCCGGAAAATCGAGACCCGCATGTCCCGACTCGAAAAAGAGATCGCCACTCTGGAAGACACCCAGGCCGCCGCCCTCGCCGAACTGCAGCAAGGCGAGGTGTCCGATTTCGCCACCCACCAGAAACGACTCTCCGCCCTCGCCGCCGATATTCAAAACACCACGCGGGAATGGATTGAGCTGGGGGAACAGGCGGAAGAACTCCAAGAAGATCTTTAAATTCCCCTCACCCGTCGGTGTCCGCTCCGTAGACGGGGAGCCAACCACCCTCCCAACACCAGTTGCAGGGGATGGTACATCAGCAGGGGGATCAGAATCAAACTCAGGGCCGCATGCGCCTCTCCGAAGATCACGGCTGCGAGCGGAAGACCCACGGCCAGGGTTTTCTGACCTCCGCAATACAACGCGGCGATTCGCGAGGCGCGTTCCATCCGAATTCGACCCGAACTCCACCAGATCACACCCGAGACTCCGATCCAAATCCAGGTCACGCCTAGGATCGTGAACATCATATCCGCGGTCGACACCCGGCTCCAGACCTCTTCCACAAAACTCCGCCGAAACGCCGCCCATACGATGAACAGGATGACGCCGTTGTTGAACGTGCGCACCCACCCTTTCCTCGCGGTGAACACGGCTCCCACGAACGGGCGAAGCCCCTGGCCGACCGCCAACGGCAGCAGGATCGTCACCGCCACGGACCCGAGAATCTCCCCCAGCGCCCCCAGTTCGGTTCCGCCCCCCGTTCCCAGAACGCCCACACACAGCAACGGAGTCAGAAACACGCCGATCACCGAAGAAAACGTGCAGTTAAACAAGGCCCCGCTCACGTTTCCCTCCGCCGCCGACGTCAGCACCACGGCCGAACTGATGGTGGTGGGCAGAAACGCCAGATACAAAAACCCCGTTCGAAGCTCCACTTGACTCAATACCGGCGACAATATCCAGAGTCCGACCAGCGTAACCAAGGGAAACAGCACATAGGTGGAAAGTTGCGTCACCCCATGCAGCCGCCACTCCACAAGTCCCCGACGCAACGCCTCTCCCGGCAGAAGCACGCCCTGGTTGAAAAAAATCAAACAGACCCCGATCCGTCGGATGGTCGCAATGGAAGCTTCCGACGAGCCTCCAAATTCCGGAATCCACGCCGCAAGCCCCACCACCGACAACAGCCCGAACAAAAACCCGTTTCGGAAAAGAAAAGCCCGCATCCCCGATCCACGCTCAGTCGACCAGTCGGCCTTCTTCGATATGCACAATCCGATCGCACCGCTCCGCCAGCCTTGGATCGTGGGTCACGATCACCAACGCCCGCTCGCGTTCACGGCTCAGACGGAACAAATCGTCCAACACCCGGTCCCCGGTCTCCGCGTCCAGATTCCCCGTCGGTTCGTCCGCCAATAGAATTTCCGGATCGTTGACCAACGCCCGCACCACCGCCAATCGCTGTTGCTCTCCGCCGCTGAGTTCCACCGGACGATGGTGCAACCGTTCGCCCAACCCCACCCGATCCAATTGATCGCGCGCCCGTTCGATGTCTTCGCGAAGCGGTCCCCGTGAACGCACGGCCCGTAACGGCATCAACACGTTTTCCAATACATCCAGATCCGGCAACAGATGGTAATTCTGAAACACAATCCCGATATTCCGGGCCCGATAGGCGGCCCGGCGGGATTCCCGCCATTCATGAAACGGCACGCCGTCGAGACGCACTTCCCCACGGTCCGGCACATCCAAGCCGCCCAACAGATGCAGCAACGTGCTCTTTCCCGTTCCACTGGCCCCGGTGATACACACATGCTCTCCACGCCCGATGCTCAACGAAAGCCCCTGCAACACCCGCACCACGCCGTGCGGCATGGTATAGGATTTGTGCAGGTCCTCCGCTTCGATCAAGGCCGGTTCAGTCATGACGCAACGCCTCCACCGGATTTTTCCGGGCGGCGAGCCAGGCCGGAATCGAACCGCCCAGCAGACACAGCCCCAACACCAGCAGCCCAATCCACGCCACCTCGCTCCACACCACCCGCGCGGGCAAGCCGTCCAGATAATACAACTCCTTCGGCAACACCTCGAAGCCCAGCAGAGTTGAAAGGCCCTCCAAAATGTGTTGCCGGAAGCGGAGAATCAGAAGCCCCGCTCCGGTCCCCAGAAGAATTCCCGCCAGTCCCTGAATCAACCCGTACCACATGAAAATCCCCATCATGCTTAGATTTTGGAACCCCATGGACTTCAACAACCCGATCTCCCGCGTTTTCTGCACGCTCACCATGATCAAGGTGGAAGACACCAGAAAACTGGCCACAATCGAGATAATCGCCAGCAGGAAAAACATCATGCTCTTTTCCATGGTCAGCGCGTTGAAGAGCGACTGATTCATCTGCGTCCAACTCAACGCGCTGAACCGCGCCCCCGCCATCTCGCCGATCCGCGCCGCCAGGGCGTCCGCGCCCCACAGGTCGTTCCCCAGCACTTGTAGGCCATGCACCCCTCCGTCCATGGCCAACACGTCCCGGGCCGTGTACAAATCCGTCAGAATGTACCCCTGGTCGATCTGCCACATGCCCACCCGAAACACCCCGGCCACCCGCAAATCCTCCGGCAAACGGATCTCGTCCTCCCCCGCGAAGGTGGCCGGACTGAACACCGTCACCTCGTCGCCGGTGCGCACCCCGAGGCGATTCGCGAGATCCACGCCCAGCAGGCATTCCCCCTCCTCCAGATCAAACGTTCCGTCTTCCAGGGTGTCCTCGCGGTTCTCCGTCAGCTGACGGAACAGAAAATCGGTTTCAGGATCGATGCCCCGCAACATCGGTGAATCGGAGGCCGCCCGGGTTTGCGCCAGCACCATCGACTGGATGAACGGGGACGCCGCCTCCACCTCCGGCAACGCCCGCACCTCTTCCAGGAGCGGGTGATCCTCCTCCATGCCTTGCGGATAGGCGTACACGCTGACATGGGGCTGAAAGGTGAGGATTTTTTTCCGCCACATGTCATCGAATCCATTCATCACGGAAATGACAATGACCAGCACCGCCACGCCCAGCAAGGTCCCCAGCACCGCCAGAATATTGATGACCGAAAGCAGATGCCGCTTCGGCTTGAGATACGCCAGCGCCAGGTAGAGGGAGGCCGGCATGCGATCGTCAGCTGGAGCGGGGTTTCATCTGCGGAAACAGGATGACATCGCGAATGGCCTCGCTTCCGGTGAGTAGCATCACCAGCCGGTCGATCCCCACGCCCATGCCGCCGGCCGGGGGCATGCCGTGCTCCAGCGCGCACAGGAAGTCGTCGTCAAACCGCATGGCGTCCTCTCCCGCCTGGGCCAGCAACCGTTCACGCTGCAACAACGGATCGTTCAGTTCGTTGTACCCCGGCGCGATTTCCTTGCCGCCGATGATCAGTTCGAACACGTCGACCTTGCTCTCGTCATCCGCGCAAGGCTTGGCCAAGGGCACCAGTTCCGCCGGAAGCCGCGTCACGAAAGTTGGATCGATCAGCGTTTTTTCGATGCACTTCTCGAAGATTTCCTGCGTGACCTCCACCGGTCCCCAGGAGGGATCCAGCGAACAGCCCAGCTCCTCCGCCCGGGCGCGTTGCGCATCCGTGTCGAGATCGAAATACTCGTCCCCGGCCCGTTCCCGAATCAAATCGTCGTAGGCCACTTCCCGCCAGTTCTCCAGGTTCACCGGCTCCCCCTCGGTTCCCACCTGTCGGGATCCGATCACCGTGTCGGCCAGATGCAGGATCAAGTCCTTGATCAGCGTTTGCATGCTTTCCCGATTCCCGTAGGCCTCGTAGATTTCCAGCATGGTGAATTCGGGGTTGTGGTTCCGGCTCAACCCCTCGTTGCGGAAATTCCGGTTCAGTTCGAATACCTTGTCGAATCCGCCCACCAACAAACGTTTCAGAAACAACTCGGGGGCGATGCGCAGATACATGTCCATGCTCAACGCGTTGTACCGAGTGCGGAACGGCGTAGCCGCCGCGCCGCCAGGAATCGACTGCATCATCGGCGTCTCCACCTCGTCGAACGCACGCTCGTTCAAAAAGCCGCGGATTTCGCGCAACACCGAAATGCGGGCGTCGAACACCTTGCGCACCTCCGGATTGGCGATCAGGTCCAAGTACCGTTGACGATACCGGATCTCCACGTCCTCCAGTCCGCTCCACTTGTCCGGCAGCGGCAACAGGGATTTGGACAGCAAGGTCCAGGTCTCCACCTGCACGGTCTGTTCCCCCGTGCGGGTGGTGAACCAACTGCCCTCGATGCCAATGTGGTCCCCGAGATCCGCATACTTGAACGCCTTGAAGGCCTCCTCGCCGATCTGATTCTTCTTCAGGTAAATCTGAATGCGCCCCGTGCCGTCCTGCACATGCGCGAACACCGACTTGCCCATCTCCCGACGGGTGACCAGCCGTCCGGCCAGCCGCAGACGTTTCCCGTCCTCGTAGGCCGCCGACAAGTCCGCAAACCGCCCGTCCCGCTCGAACGCACGACCGAACGGCGAGTAGCCGGCCTCCTCGAGGCGTTTCATGTTTTCAATGCGTTGGTCGCGTAAATCGTTGTCGGAGGAGGTGTCCATGGAATGTCGTGCTTTCGGCTGGGGGTGGAGGGGTGGAAAAGGAGATCCCCAGCGGTGGAACGCCGGGGAAAAAAGGAATCCGGTACGTGAAACCGGCGCTATTTTTTCGATTGCACCGGAACGGAGGTCACGTCTCCGGTGACCTGGTGCTTCATGACTTTGCCCGGTTTGAACTTCACCACCTTGCGGGTGGGAATCGTGACCACCTGGTCCGGTTTGTTCGGATTGCGACCGATGCGGGACTTGCGTTCACACACCTCGAACACGCCGAAATTGCGAAACTCCACGTTTTCGCCATTGGCCAGGCTCTCGGTGATATAGTCCAGCGTTTTTTGAATCACCTCGTGTACATCCTGCTGGATGAGACCGGTTTCCTCGGCGATCCGCATAACCAAATCACGTTTGGTCGTGCGCTTGGGCGGTCTCGGCTGGTCTTCAATTTGCATGGGAAACCTCGGGTTGGTGCAAAGCTCTTGTTCATTAGAGTCTTAGAAGGAAAACCCGCCCGGGTCAAGAGGGTTTTCCAGAGGAGCCTCCTTCCGGTTCACGGGCGAGCCTCCCTTCTACCGACCTCCGCCTCGTCCACCCCCGTGCATCGGAGCCGGATTCGTCATCTCGTTCACCGTCTGCATGTAGTCGATAAACTCCCGGGTCTCCGCGTCCCCCAACCCAAGCGCCTGTTGGGCGTAATCGTTTAACAGCACGTCCCGCTGCATGTCCATCAGCTCCCCGGTGTCCCGGGTCAACCGGAAGATCTCCCGCATCAACTCCCGCCGTTCCCCGCGTTCCAACTCCGGATTCCCCAGTTCCCGCATAACCCCCTGCATCCGGTCCATCGAGGCCAGCAATTGCGTATGCGCCTCCCGATACTCGGGCGCCAATCCCTCCGTCGACACCTGGGAGAAAAACTGTTTTCGATACGCCAGTTCCTCCGTCATCCGCTCCCGAAACTCCTTCCGACGCCGCTCCCGCTCCTCGCGCCATTCCCGTCGACGCTCCTCCCGCTCTTCCTGTTCGACCTTCTCTTCCGGCGTCAGTGTCGGACGCGGTCCGTTTGCCTCCTGCGGTCCATTCCAGTCATCCGCCCCCTCCTCTTCCTCCAGATCCTCCCGGTACTCCGAATCCGTCTCGGGGTTCGCCATCGTCAAAAACACCGCGGGTTCGTTGCGAAGCGTGTTCAGCTGATCCCGCAAATCGGCCACCGCCTCCTCCAGCCCTTCGTTGAGCGCCCGCAATTCGGACACCTCCGAACGCGCCGAACGCAATTCACGGGCCAGCGACGCCGATTCACGTCGTTCCAGCACGGCCAGTCCGCCCGCCACCACGACGAGCAGACAGAGTAGACCAAGGACGGATTTCAAAAACCGGGACATCATGAAACTCCTTTGTATTCGGATTCACGGCCGAGATACCGCCGCATAAACGGACAACGAACAACTCGCGAACCTATTGCCGACTATTTGGAATATCCTTCTTCGAGGTGCGTTCGGATGCACTGAAGGTTTTTCACGGTATCCGTCACTTCCCCCGGCGTCAACGGCGAACCGATGTCCTCCAGCAACGCCGCCTCCCGCGCCAGCATCCGCTCCACCATGTCCCGCCCCTTTCGCGTCAGCGCCATCTGCTTCGACCGCTTATGGCGCGGATTCGCCCTCGGCGTCACCAACCCATCCTCCAGCAACAGATTGATCTGAGTCTGAATAATCTGACGCGACACCAGCCGTTCCCGCGCCAGCTCCGGCACCGTGCACGGCCCCTCCCGATGCAGACTCAACAGCAGACTCCGCTTCGCGCTCGTTTGCCCCGCGTCCTCGTGCACCTGGTCGCCCAACCACCGAAGCCGGTTGTGCAGACGACGAATCTCTTCAAACAAATCCTGATACGGTCCTGAATACGTGCTCATACCCCCATATAAACCCGATCTCTTCATTTCCGACAATAAAATTGCCTTTTTTATTTTGACATGTTTATTGTCATAAGGGATAAGAACCCCATGAAAGCGTCCACCATCATCCGTAAACGAAAAAAAGCGATCGCGGGAGGTCTCGCCCTTCCCCTCCTCATGGGGTTTACGTCCTGCGCCGTGTTCAAATGTCGCTACGAATCCTGGAACCAAAAGGTCGTCCGCGGCCCCGACGGCGTGATTCAGGCCGCCCAAGCCCGTTCCTGGGGAAGCGGCGACCACGCCCTTCTTCTCGTACACGGCTTCGGCGACGGCCCCCACGTCTGGAAAAAACTCGGCCCGGAACTGGCCGAACGCGGCTACCGGGTCCGCGCCATGCGACTCCCGGGATGGAACGAACCCATCGAGGTCAAACGCGACATCAAACTCGCCGATTGGGAACACGCCATCATCGACGAGGCCCAACGTTTGAAACAGGAACACGACAAGGTGGCCGTGCTCGCCCATTCCCTCGGTGGCTGCATCTCCACCAAACTCGTCCAATCCGGCGACCTCCCCGCCGACGCCCTGGTCCTCTACGCCCCCATGTTCGGCGTCTCCAGTGAACGCAGCCCCCTGCTCGACACCCGCACCTGGTACAGAATCGGGGACCTGGTCCTCCCCGACGACATGATTCTCGAAAGTCTTTTTCCCGACCATGCCCGGGTCACCGAACCCCGCCCGCGCACCGAGCGGGACCCCTTTGTGCCCGTCGGCATGTACCACCTCCTCTACACCGAAATGGACCGGCGCGACGCCCAGGTCCCGATTATTCGCATACCCGTGCGACTCGTCCTCCCCGGCGAAGACCGGGTGGTCGACAGCCCAAAAGCCCGCGCCTGGTTCCACAACCTGACCGCACCCACAAAAACCCTCTACACCGACGACCCCTCCGGACACGTCCTTCCTTTGGACATCGACAAGCTTGCCGAAGCCGATAGGCTTGTCATATGGTTGACCGAACAAGGAATAACTCCATGAAAGAAACCCAACCCTCCCTCGGCACCTTCCACTGGCACAACCTCGCCCAATTCGGCGGGGCTCTGAACGACAACCTGTTCAAACTCGCCGTCATTTACACCATGGTCGCGGCCTGGCCCGAACTGGACCGCAACTCGGTCAACGCCGTGGTGGGCATGGTCTTCGCCGTTCCCTTCCTCCTCTTTCTCGGCGCGGCCGGAGTGCTCGCCGACCGGATTCGCAAACACCGGATCGTCCAGGGCATCAAGCTCATGGAAATCGGAGTCATGGCTTTCGGTGCCGCGGCCGTCTATTTTCAAAACAAATGGATGCTGCTCGGCGGCATGTTCCTCATGTCCGTGCAGAGCGCCCTGTTCTCCCCCGCCAAATTCGGCATCGTGCCCGAACTGGTCGGACGCCGAAACATCTCCCGCGCCAACAGCCTCATGCAGGCCGCCACCTACCTCGCCATGATTCTCGGCACCGCCCTGGCCC
>Ga0194138_10000415_pt1 | contig 20643 bp, 23 predicted proteins | sample TARM_MetaG_T2_14_FD_134022 | JGI IMG/M metagenome (GOLD analysis project Ga0194138, IMG submission 134022) | Freshwater microbial communities from Pennsylvania, USA, analyzing microbe dynamics in response to fracking - TARM_MetaG_T2_14 (version 2) | ecosystem: Environmental > Aquatic >...
AGATAAACAAAAAGATTACTTATAGAAACTTCCAAAGTGATCTAGGCATTACTGATATTCTTAAATCTGTCGATAAGAATTATTATTTTAATAAAGCTATCAACTAAATGCACCACAGGTCAGCTTTTTTTTAATTTAGAGAAGGCATATAAAATGGTTAATTATAAAAAATACCATACATTTTGACTTTATTGAAAGATATTACTATACTGAATTACGTAATTATTTTTTATAATAATTATAATTAAAATACAAGGAGAAGATTTATGAGAAAATTATTACTAGGTCTTTCACTTTTTACTGTTATCACAACACTCTCAGCTTGCATGCTTGGTGTCAATGATGATGAATTATCAGTAACAGTGTATAGTGAAAGACACTATGACACAGATCAAGCATTGTATGATGCTTTTTATGAGGAAACAAATATTAAGGTTAATATTGTCAGTGCAGGTGCTGATGAGTTAATCAATCGTTTGGATAGTGAGGGTGAAGATACACAAGCGGATCTATTAATGATTGCAGATGCTGGAAGACTTTACCGAGCAAAAGATTTAGAGCTTTTACAAACGGTTGAATCTGATGAACTGAATGCGAACATTCCACAAAATTATAGAGATGTTGATGGTATGTGGTACGGGCTGACAAAACGTGCAAGAATTTTAGTTTATCATCCTGAGCGCGTTGAGGTTGATGAACTCTCAACTTATGAAGCATTAACTGAGGAAGCCTTTAATAACCGTGTGGTTACAAGAACTAGTGGCAATATTTACAATCAAAGTTTAATGGCGTCATTTGTTGCAATTATGGGAGAAGAAGGTGCACGAGATTTTGCAAGTGGGCTAGTAAATAATTTTGCCCGCACCCCACAAGGGAATGACCGTGATCAAGCAAAAGCTGTGATGGAAGGCATTGCCGATGTTGCGATTATGAATACTTATTATATGGGAAGAATGTTAAACTCTACTGATCCATATGAGCGTGAAGTTGCAGAAACATTACGTGTATTTTTCCCTAATCAAGAAACAACTGGGACACATGTTAATATTAGTGCAGCTGGTGTAACGCGTCATGCTAAAAATAAAGATGCCGCAGTGCAATTATTAGAATTTTTAAGTAGTGAACAAGCACAAGAGTCTTTCGCAAATGCAAACTATGAATACCCAGTCAATGAAGCAGTAGCCCTTAATCCGTTGCTTGAATCATGGGGCGATTTTAAAGCGCAAGATATTCAGCTGAATGCGTTGGGTGAATATGCCTATCAAGCAGCAATCATCATGGATGAAGAAGGCTGGGAATAATAATTTTTTAAGAAATGTGTGATTATATGTTTAACAAAATCAAACATCATATCAATGTATTTAGCGTAACGAGTATTCTCGCTGCGTTTTTCATTGTATTACCATTATTTAATATTTTGTTAGAATTATTCACCGCTCCATCTAGTGCATGGTTACATATTCGTGAACATTTACTAGCGGGATATGTGATCAATACCATCATTTTAATTGTAGCTGTTGGAGTATTTTCAGGAATCATTGGGACATTTAGCGCCTATGTAGTAACGCGCTTTGAATTTAAAGGAAGAAAAGTTTTAAGTTGGTTTCTTATTTTGCCTTTAGCAATGCCTTCTTATATCGCAGCTTATGTTTATGCAGATATGACAAGCTATACTGGAACGTTTTCAAGATTCATGCGGAGTCTTCATATTCCTTTAAGCATTGATATTATGTCAATGCCTGGGGTGATATTTATTTTTGTATTAACCTTATATCCCTATGTTTACTTAATGGTTAAAGGCGCTCTTAGCAAACAAAGTGCTTCTTTTATCGAAAACGCAAGATTACTAGGTGCTAGCAAAGTAAGGATTTTAGTTACCGTTGTTTTACCTTTACTAAGACCAGCCATGATTGCAGGGATGTTACTCGTTGTATTAGAAACCCTTAATGACTATGGTGTGGTTGCTTATTTTAATATCAGAGTCTTTAGTTTTGCAATTTTTGATGCATGGTTTAGACTTGGTGATATTGTATCAGCTATTAGACTTAGCGCAATATTAATGATTATTGTCTTTGCAGTAGTGTTTATAGAAAGAATGATTCGCGGGAAAAGACGCTATACTATCCATATTAAAACAAAGCCGATTGAAAGAGTTTATTTAAAGGGCTATAAAAAAATAGTGTTGCCAGCGATCCTTTGGGTCATCATGGCATTTGCCTTTTTTGTTCCTGTAGCCCAATTGCTTTGGTATGCAACAAAAACGTATCCATTGTTATTTGATTTAAACTTTATCTATTTAGTCATCAACTCTTTAAGCGTGGCATTAACCGCAACTTTTCTCATAGTCTTTATCGCATTAATGCTCGCAAACTTTAACCGTGGGAGACAGTCGAGTTTTAAAAAATCTTTATTAAAAATCACCAATTTGGGATATGCGATTCCAGGGGCTGTTATCGCAGTAGCCGTGTTAGTATTTTTTATTGATGCAGATACAACATTCTATTCTATTTATCATTGGTTTAATGAGGATTCACCACGGTTATTAATGACCAGTTCATTATTGATGTTAATCTTTGCCTATGTTTTAAGATTTATGGCTATAGGGTACAATAGCATCGAAGCGAGTTATGATAAAATTGGTGAAAAGTTTACTGAAGCCGCGTATCTTTTAAAAACAAGTAAACTAAAAACCTTGTTATCTATCGATTTGCCGTTAATAAAATCAGGCTTAATAAGTGCGGCTATTATAGTGTTTATTGATGTAATTAAGGAACTTCCATTAACCTTGATTTTACGCCCAACCAATTATGAAACACTGGCTAGTCAAGTCTATAAATTCGCAAGAGAAGAAATGCTTCAAGAAGCTGCTATCCCTTCACTTGTTATGATTAGTCTCAGTTCCCTAGCAATTTATATATTTACCCATAGAAAGAAAAAAGGAGTGGTCAAGCATGTACGTTAGAATCGAAGATTTAGTATTCAGTTACACCCCAAAAACCCCTGTTATTAGCCATATATCTTTAGCTGTTGAAGAAGGCGAAATTATCGCAATTTTGGGAAGCAGTGGTAGTGGAAAGAGTACATTGCTTAGGCTTTTAAGCGGATTAGAAATGCCAAACCAAGGCAATATCATAGTTAATGAAGAAACATTATGTTCAAATCAAGTCTTTATTGATGCTGAAAAACGTCATGTAGGCATGGTTTTTCAAGATTATGCATTATTTCCGCATATGAGTATCGAAAAAAATGTCGGATTTGGTTTAAAAAAAATGCAAAAACAAGCCAGAGATAAAAGAATTCACGAGATGTTAGAACTTGTTAATATGACTGATCGTAAACGGAGTTATCCGCATGAACTAAGTGGGGGACAACAACAACGTATTGCCTTAGCTAGAGCACTAGCACCTAGTCCTAATATTCTTTTACTCGATGAACCCTTTAGCAATCTTGATGCAGATTTGAAAATGAAAATCCGTCATGAACTAAAAGCCATCATAAAAATGGCAAATATGACCAGCATCTTTGTAACGCACGACTATGATGATGCCATTGATATTGCAGACCGTATCATTTATTTAGAAGAAGGTAAAATTGTCCATGAAGAACGCGTGGATTCAAAACGTAAAACCATCCAGCATTAATGGATGGTTTTTAATTTCTTAAAAGTCACCTTAAAACCGCTAAACTATGGTAAAATATACCTAAGGAGGATGGTTTATGAAACGTAAAACATTTTGGATTTTAATAGGTATCGGTATTTTTATATTATTATTGTTTATATTTTTATCAAATGTCTTAAGTATCGGAGAACGCTTAAGAGGGATTCATTTATATATTGAATATGCGTTTTATGCATTGGCTGTTTTAATATTATGGTTATTAATACTTAATCCCATCAGCGTGATCTTATTTGCACCAACATTTTCTATTGATGCGATGGCTGATGATTCACAAAGCTTCCGTGTTTATAAACAAGCCGCAAAAACATTGTTAAAACTTGAGCACATATCACCACAAGACAAAACCTTGTTAGAAACCCATATGAAAGATCAAACAGGGTTGAAACTCGCCATTAAAACAGTTTTTGATGGCACCATTAAAACAGAAATTGAAAAAGTCATTGTATCCCACTCAAAAACCGTATTAACGACCACCGCAATTAGTCAAAACGGTAATTTAGATATGTTTGCGGTAATCTTTACAAATATTAAAATGATCAAAGAAATTGTAAAGCTTACAGGTTTTAGACCTAGTTATACAAACCTTGCAAAACTTTCAATGAATGTTGCAGTTACTGCAATGGTTGCTGAGGGATTAGAGGATGTTAATGTCAATGAAATAATGCCTTCTAAAATAGGTGAGACCCTTAATGATATTCCATTTGTAAGAACCGCTACCAACTCAGTCTTTCAAGGGATTTCAAACGGGATGTTGACTGCACGTATCGGTATTGTAACAAGAAAGTATTTATTTCAAGACAATAAACTATTAAGTAAACGTGAGATTCGTATTCAAGCCTATAAAGAATCATTTAGATTAATGCCCAAAATTGTAGGGGAAGGATTGGTTGGGTTCCCGAAAGGGATTATTAGCGTTATGAGTAGACCATTTAGAAAAAAACCATTCAGTAAAAAAGACGATGAATTGTAAAATTCACCGTCTTTTGTTTAATGAGTTAAATAAAGTTTTAATAATTGAATTGTACTTTCAATCGCTTGATAATGCGTTCGCTCCATACCATGAGAAGCATGAACACCGGGTCCGATTAATGCACCTTTAAAGTCATTTCCAGCACTTCTTGCTGCACTGACATCAGAGCCGTAATAAGGGTAAATATCGACGGCATGATTTAAATGATTATCTTTTGCAAGAGTTGAAAATTTTGATGTTAAGTCAAAATCATAAGGTCCACTAGAATCTTTTGCACAAATAGACACATCATATTCTGTACAACTTAAATCATCACCAATACACCCCATATCTACAGCGATAAATTCATCCATTTCAGGAATAAAAGCACTTCCATGACCGACTTCTTCATAGGTTGAAATAATGAATTTTACCGTTGCATTTGGTTTGATATCATTTTCTTGCATGGCTTTAATTAAACCAAAAATACTTGCAACATTAATCTTGTCATCTAAAAATCGTGATTTAACAAATCCACTATCTGTGATTGTTGTTTTAGGATCGAAGAAAATATAGTTCCCAACTTCAATACCAAGGTCTAACACATCATCCTTCGATTTAACCTGCTCATCAATACGAACAGTCATATTTTCTGGATTTCTTGGTTTGTCCTTCGCATCTTTAAATACATGAACAGCAGGGCTCGTTGATAAAAATGTTCCTGTATAGTCTTTTCCATCACGTGTACGGATTGTACAATATTCACCATCAAGGGTTGGCCAAAGTGGCCCACCGATACTCGTGAACTTTAGTTCACCATCACTGGTAATACTGCGTACCATTGCACCTAAAGTATCAACATGAACAGCAAGTCCGACTGTTTTATCTGTTTTCCCTTCCATTGTGATAATTAAATTTCCTTTTTTTGTTTCTTCATAAGCAAGATTGTATGAATCAGCCTCTTGTTTAATGCGGCTAATGATTTCTTTTGTATAACCACTTGGAGACGGAATCATTAATATTTCTTTTGCTAATTGTAAGACATAGTCTTTATCTACTGTCATAAAATCACCTCGATAAATATTATACCACATAATTGTTTATAATAAGAAAGCATTTTCTATGTTATAATAGCTAAAGAAAGAGGTGTTGCTTTATGCATATTATTTATGGTGGAGCATTCAATCCACCCACAAAAGCACATTTAGAGGTCTATCATAAGGTGAAAGAGGTTGTAAGTGTGGATACATTTACCTATTTACCTGTTAGTAGTGCCTATACAAAAAGTGAACTGGCAAGTAATTATCACCGCTTGAACATGTTGAAATTAATGACTGAAAATTTTGATGATATTAAAATATCAGACATTGAAATGCATGATTCTTTTTTTCTGGGCACCTACCAATCTTTGATTAGGCTTAGTGATCACCACAGCGAACCAACTGCCTTTGTTGTTGGTGCGGATAATTTACCCAATCTTCCTAAGTGGAAGTTCGCAGAAAGTTTATTGAGTGAATTTAAGATAATTGTGTTAAACCGTGATAATAAGAATTTAGCCTCAATCATTGAAAAAGATCCCATTTTAAATAAACATAAAAAGAACTTTATTATTGTACAAGATTTTAACCAAGCTGTATCAAGTACAGCATTTAGAGAAAGTTTTGATGCATCGTTACTAAATCAAAAGGTGTATCAATATATTGTCGATAATGAGTTATATAAGGAGTCGTAAACTATGTATTATAATGATTATATTAAAGTAGCCGCAATCACCCCAAAATTAAAAGTTGCAAATCCAAGATATAATGTCGAAGAAATGTTAAAAATTTTAAAAGATGTTCGTGCAAGTATTAGTGTCTTCCCTGAACTTGGGATTACAGCTTATACCTGTAATGATCTATTCTTTCAAAATGGTTTATTAAAAGAAACCAAAGAAGCGATTAAAATGCTTTTAGAACAAAACCCTTATAAAGGGATTTTAGTGGTCGGTGCTCCACTTGAAATTGATGGAATTTTATACAATAGTGCTTTTATTATTAAAGAACACCAAATTCTTGGGATTGTGCCTAAATTTTATTTGCCGAACACCCAAGAATTTTATGAAAAACGCTGGTTTACATCAGGGTTTGATATCGTCAAAAAAGTTAAAATGCTTAAATATCTAGATCAAATTGTTCCGTTTGGATCAATTGTATTCCGTTCTGATAAAGGAAATGTTAGTTTTGGAGTAGAAATTTGTGAAGATATGTGGGCACCAATTTCACCTGGGAATGAACTAGCACTTAGTGGTGCAAAAATTATTTTAAATTTGAGTGCATCGAATGAATATCTTGATAAAAGAGAAGTGAGACAACGTACCATTTTAGAACATTCAAGACGTAACGCAGGGGCCTATGTTTACAGCAGTGCTGGCGTTAATGAATCGACGAGTGAAACTGTATTTAGTGGGCATAATGTTATTTGTCAAAATGGTGAAATTTTACGTGAAACCGAGAATTTCTCCCAAGAATCTGAGGTTATTTACGGGGATATCGATCTCTCTAAAATTAATTATGCTAGAAAAACATTCTCTTCATTTAGAGATACCCTTAATAAATTCGAAAGTGATACCATGGAAGTTGAGTTTTCTTTAGATGAAAGTGATGAATATACATTTGAAAAAATCTTTGATCAAACACCGTTTGTTCCAAAAAAACATGCCAAAGCCTCATTTGAAAAGATTGCTGCTTTACAAGAAAATGCGTTGATAAAACGTATGAAACATATTAACTCAGATAAAATTATTGTGGGTGTGAGTGGTGGTCTTGATTCAACACTTGCTTTACTGATTGCAACCCGCGTTATGGATAACTTAGGAAAAGACCGTAGCGATATTATTGGGGTCACAATGCCTGCATTTGGAACAAGTGATAAAACATTATCACAAGCAAAGGCACTAATGAAATATCTTAAAGTTTCTCAAAAAGAAATTGACATATCAGACGCTGTCAATGAGCATTTTGATTTAATTGGTCATAGCCGTGATGCTGTTGACCCTGCTTATGAAAATGCCCAAGCAAGAACAAGAACGATGATTCTTATGAATCTTGCGAATATGCATAATGGGATTGTCTTAGGAACTGGCGATATGAGCGAACTTGCACTTGGGTTCACAACATACAATGGTGACCAAATGAGTATGTATGGAATCAATGCAGGACTTCCTAAAACACTGGTTCGATTTATGGTAAAAGAATATGCAAAAAATAAATTCCCAAATAAAGTTGAAAAAGTGGTCGACGATGTACTTGATACACCAATCTCACCAGAACTTGTCCTTAATCAATTAACAGAAGAGGTTATTGGAAAGTATGAGGTTAATGATTTTATTTTACATCGTTTCTTAAGATATGGTGATACTGAAGAACGTATTGAATGGTTATTATGTAAAACATTTGACTTAACAGTCGAAGAATGTAATCATTACGTGAAACAATTCTTTAACCGTTTTTATGCACAACAATTTAAACGCCAAGCAAGTCCAGACTCACCAAAAATTCTTGATGTAAGCTTATCACCACGCGGTGATATGCGTATTGTAAGTGATGTGAGCAAGTACCGAAAATAAAGGAATGATTATTATGAAAAAACGTGTCGTTATCGGCATGAGTGGTGGCGTTGATTCAAGTGTCGCTGCTTACTTATTAAAAGAACAAGGGTATGAAGTCATCGGGTTATTTATGCGTAATTGGGACTCAACTACGAACCAAGATGTCCTTGGGAACCCTGACATTAATGATGATATATGCCCACAAGAGAAGGATTATCAAGATGCTTTAAGAGTTTGTAACCATTTAGATATTCCTCTGCATCGGGTAGATTTTATAGAAGAATACTGGCGTGATGTGTTTACCTATTTCTTAGATGAATATAAAAAAGGTAGAACACCAAACCCAGACATCATGTGTAATAAATATATTAAATTCGATGCTTTTAAAAAACATGCAGAACAATTTAACCCTGATTATATTGCTATGGGGCATTATGCTAGAGTAAAACACACTGAAGACAACGTCTTCTTACTAAGAGGTGTTGATGACAATAAAGACCAAACCTATTTCCTCAGTCAACTTACTAAAGACCAACTATCTAATGCATTATTTCCTGTAGGAGAATATGTTAAAAACGAGATTCGAGCGATTGCCATCAAGCAAAACATTCCAACTGCTACAAAAAAAGATTCAACAGGTATTTGCTTTATTGGAGAACGCGAATTTAGTCAGTTTTTAACCAATTATCTTCCCAACCAACCAGGGGAGATTAAAACTTTTGATGGAGATACCTTAGCAACACATCTTGGATTAATGCACTATACCATTGGACAAAGAAAAGGTCTTGGAATAGGTGGCAGTCAAAAATATGATAACAAACCTTGGTTTGTCATCGGTAAAGATTTAAAAACCAATACATTATATGCAGGTCAAGGCTTTCATCACCCCCAACTTTACAGTACTTCTTGTACGGTTGAAGAGATGAATGTGATTGATTCGAATCTTTCCATCGATCACTTAGAATGTACTGCAAAATTCAGATACCGTCAAAAAGACGTTCCAGTCACGCTTTATAAGAAAGATGATGGACTGGTAGAAGTCATCTATAAAGAGCCTGTAAGAGCAGTCACACCAGGTCAAGCCGCTGTTTTTTATCACGGTGAAGTGTGCTTAGGTGGCGGTCTCATCAAAAACGTCTTTAAAGATAATGAATTACTCCCATACTAAAGTCACTTCGGTGACTTTTTTTAACCCAACTGTCGGTGACTTTTTTTAACCCAACTATATTTATAAAATGCTTAAAATATAGTATAATATTAACGATGAATAATAGAGACGAGGGATAACATGACAAAAAAAATAGGGGTTGCACTTGCAGGAGGAGGCGCTAGAGGCGCTTATCAGATTGCAGTGTTGAAAGTATTAAAAGAACACGGTTATTTAGATAATGTTTATGCGGTGAGTGGTGCAAGTGTGGGAAGCTTAAACGCCGTTGTCTTAGCAACCGATGATTTAGATAAAGCCAAAGACATTTGGTTATCGATGGATCAAGATTCATTATTTAAAGCTGAAAATAGTACGGTATTAAAACGCTTATTTAAAGAAAAATTTAACTTTATTTACAAAGGTGTTTACCAAACCGATAAACTTGAAACCATGATCGATGACATGCTAGATTATAAAAAACTAAAAGACAAACATGTTTATGTCGCAACAAGCGAAGTTGGCGATGATAACTCTAGTTTCATGGAACTAATTACGCTAAACCTTAGAAATTTCTTTGGTAAAAAAGATTTGATCCGTTATCAATCACTGAGTGATATGGATTATGATCACGTGAAAAGAACACTTTTAGCCTCATGTGCAATCCCTGTGGTTTTCAAACCCGTTGTGATTGATAATAAAACGTATTATGATGGGGGAGTCCTTGATAATCTCCCGATTCAACCACTCATTGATGCAGGGTGTAATGAAATTATAGCAATTGACTTATTTAGGTTTAATTTTCATCGTAAAGAAACCATCAAAGACATTCCTATTACACATATTTATCCAAGGAAAAACCTTCGTGGGATTATGGATTTTAGAAGTGAACAACTGAAAAGGCGGTATGAACTTGGTGAAATTGATGCATTAAACGTCATTGAAACCTTAAAACAAAAAACATTAGTCAAAGAAGAGTCTCAATAAAATTGAGATTCTTTTTTTATTTTAAAGAAAAAATCCTTTTACAGTGTATCCATTGATTGAGGTGAATAAAATGAAAAAAATAATCTTATTACAGTTATTAATGCTCCTAATGCTTTTTCAACCCACACTCTTTAAAGCCAATGAGTATGATACTTATCAAAGCATTGATTTTGAAACGTATGGCGCAAAGCTTTTAAAAGATTTTAGACCCTACGACTACAACAAACACTACGCCCAACTAGAAGGCAGACGCTTTTGGGGATGGGACACAGTCACAGCCCATAATAATGAAAAAATAACCTTTATTAAAGAAACACTCATTATTATTGAAAACCAAGGACCAACCAGTATTGACCAATCCTATTACTTTAAAACCACAGAACAAGCTAAAAGACAAATAAGTGCTACCGGTTCAATTGGCACAGAAACCAGTGGAAAAGTAAAAGGCTTTAAATTAGGACTTGATCAAAAAATCAATGTGAAATACACCACTGAAGACCAATCAAAAGTTGAAGAAAAAAGTGATTTAAAGATCAAAGTCGATCCGATGACAAAACTCACTGTCGAGGTTTATGGTGAGGGAAGAATCACAAATGGGGTAGGAAAATACTACCGATTTTTTAGAAACACACGCACAGGTGGATGGGAAGTATTTACCCTAACAACAGAATATTTCAGTGTTGTAAAAGAAAGGCTTGATGACTATGAATATACTCATTAAGTGGTTATTGCTTTTTACCTTATTGACTTTAACAGGGACTACACTATTTGCCTATTTACAAGAAGACAACCACCAAGTACAAATAAAAACCTTGAATCAAACGCATAGCTATACTTATACTAATGCCTTAAAAACCTTTACCATTCCTGTTTTAGTGAATACATTAGACACTTACTATTTTAATAAAGAAGCCATTACATCCATCAAATTAAAAAACAATGACGAAGTCCTGCCTTTAACACTGTCTAAGGTAACGACTGGCCACCAACAAGAAGATTGGATTGAACTTTATCTGGATTTTAATTTTATGCATACACAAGAAGAAGGCACATTAAACTTTGAAACAGCAAGCATCGAAATCACCTATATTAATCAAGAGGTTTTAACATTAGAAATTGGCGAGTTTAATGTTTTCTTTCATGATCATTCTAATCCATCTAATATTGTCATCCAAGCTATTCATAATACGCATCAAGACTTAGGATTTGGCATGACAAGTACTGGCGTTATATTGCGGATATATAACGATTCTAATCAACCCCTTACTTTGCATGATGTATCGTTAAACACACACAATATTAAAGCTGGCTTTAGCCATATCACACCCTATGATAAAGACATTGTTCCTTATATGACCTCACACGATATTATCAAAGATTATGACCATCTCAATAAAACACACCGGATGCATCCACCCTTCTTAATCCCTGCCTATGAGACGGCCACACTTTTTATCCCTTTTGATTATTTAACGCCCACCATCTTATATCAGTATCCACTTTTTTTAACGTTTGATCATAACCAAGAAGAGAAAAAAATCATCATCGATGACTTTACATTCATTAAACGCACCTTATTTGAAAGTATCAACCAAGAAGGGATGAATCATTATGAACCTAGTAGTGAATAATTTTCAAAAGCACTATCCAAACCATACCGTTAAACTCCCTAACATCACAAGCCAAGAAAAAATCACATTAATCATTGGCGCAAATGGTTCTGGAAAAACCACTTTACTTAAAGCCATTGCCTCATTATATCGTTATACAGGAAAGATACACTGTGATCATTCCTTAATGTATACAGATGAAACCGTAACCTTTCCACCCCATATGACAATTAATCACTACTTAGAGTTATTAATTAACCTAAGTCCTGATGCTAGTGTTGATATGAAAGAAACACTTTTAGAACTGTTTAATCTCACGGCGTATAAAACCATGAAATTTAAACATCTTTCTAAAGGGATGGAACAAAAAGTAAACCTTATCCAAGTTCTAATGGAAAACAAAGAGTTATATATTCTTGATGAACCCCTAAGTGGACTGGATAGAGAATCACAAATGCATTTTATCAACCACTTAAGACATTCCGGTAAACACTACATCATCGCCACCCATAAAGTAGAAGCCTATCAAAATTTACAAACTGAGCACATTTATCTATGATGGCGTTACTTAAATACCATACCCATACACTATTTGACGCAAAAACAAAAATTTTGGTCTTTATCTTACTCCTCATTAACACGGTCACGATTATCTATTATGCAAACCCTTGGAACCCATCAATAGAATCCATTGTTCATAGTGATTTTACGCGTTTAACCTATCATCTAGATGTGATGTTCTTTTTAGAAATTAGTATGATACTTTTTATCATTGTTTTAGCTTCTAACACAGCCTTTTTCCCAAACCGCTTAATTCCTTTAATCATTAGAACAAACCGCATCACCGCAATTTTTACCCAGTTCATAGTTTATTTAATGGTTGCGCTAAGTTATCCGTTTATTTTAATGCATCTGAGCTACATAGTTTTAAAACAAACCCCTTTTTATGGACTAAACCATTACCAGACGCTGATGCCTAACATAATGGTAATGGCTCTTTACTACAGTATATTAATCTACATTTTAGCTTCCCTTTTTAAAAACTATTATGCCCTTATAATCTTCTTTGTACTCTTTTTTATCAGCACCATGTTAATCGAACCCAACCAAAGTATTGAATCCGTAAAACTCCTATCGATACTTTATCAAACACTCCTGCCGACCTTAAGTCTAATCAATAATCGATTTAATATGCTCTATACACCGATTTTATATCTAGGCTTTGGCTTATGTGGGATACTCTATATTTTAAGAAACTTTAAGTTGGTTGACCTTTAAACTTTGAAAAAATGACAATTCATGATAAAATACTATTAGGTTAAAAGGGAGTGATACTATGGCAAAAACTATCCAAACTAGACGTATTAGAGGACTAAGCAAGGCCTATTTAAACAAGGATATCGCTTATCAAATCGGACTGCATTTAAAGTCTGTTTTTAAACTAGACTCAATCCTGATAGGAACCACCGACCAAACAGAAAACACCGACACTTTCAATGCTTTAATTGAGGGTTGTAAAGACACTTTACAACATGTTAGAGTTTGTGAAGATATTCCACCTGTTTTGTTTTCTTATTACACAGAAACACAAAATACTTTTGGTGTAATATTATTCAACGATGGTGATCAATCAAGACTTAAATTCTATCAAAATGGGCTTGAACTATTTGACCAAACCCTCCTAAAATTAACCCATGCATTAACTGAACCGGTTGAACTATCAAATGATGCAAAGGAAGTAACAGTAATAGATGATGAAACATTCACAAAAAACTATCAAACACAATTTCAAACCATGGCATTAGAACCGATAAATTTATCCATTGCTTACGTATTACCTAACAAGGTAAATCATGATTATATAAAAGATATTTTAGACAATATCTGCGATGAAGTCTATGAAGCAAAAGACTATTTAGACTTACAACGCACTGTATCAACCAATAAATGTGACATCGGATTTTATTTTGATGATTTTGGAGAACGTTTAACCGTTATTGATCATTTAGCGATTGAACACCACGGCGATCATATTTTATATCTCATTTCAAAGTTTTATAAAGATAACGACTTACTGCATAAAAATACCGTTGTTATCTCAAATATGATTAACCCAGGTGTCTTAAAAGCATTTAAAGATTTAGGCATAAAAACAGAACGCGTTAGTCACAGCGAGATGCATATCTTAGATGTGATGAATAAAAGTAACTATACACTTGCTGCAACACGTGAGGGGCTCATGGTTTTAAATCCACTTAGAAATACTAGTGATGCTTTATTAAGTGCTGTTGCTATTATGCTGGGATTACAACAAACGAAACAAACGGTCAATACATTATTAAAAGATGTTGCACTTTACCCTGAAAGCACACTATTATATAAGGATATTGAACCCTCAGTCATAGACCATAAAGTCTTTAAAGCAAAAGTAAAAGAACTTCAAAAGAAAACGGCATTAGAAGGTGTATTTAGTGTTTATTATGAAACAGATACACAAACACTGCATGCCTATTTATCTCACAGTGATGAATTGACCTTGCAACATTACGAACAAGAATTTCAAGCAGTTTTAGAAAAACTCAATGAATTTGACTAAAAGCTTGACAGTACATTTAGATATGCTATAATAAACAAGGTTAAAATATATGGTGGAAAGAAGAGTACCCACTCTCACCTGATTGATGAAGTCAATAGGTTGATGCTACAAGAATATTCATGACAAATGTTTATTTAAGTGTGGGTGCATTACGTGCCTGCACTTTTTTTCTTGTTTCCCCAAAATTTATAGGAGGTGACACTTATTAACCGAAAACCAGATAAACGCCAACAAGATACAAACGTAAACGAAGATATTCGCGTACGTGAGATGATGGTTATCACCGATGATGGTGAAAAACTTGGCGTCATGTCGAAAAAAGAAGCGCTAAACTTAGCATATGACAAAAATTTAGACTTAGTCTTAGTTGCACCCAACGCAAAACCAGCGGTTGCAAAGTTTATGGACTACAACAAATTTAAATATGATCAACAAAGAAAAGCGCGTGAAGCGAAAAAGAAACAAAAAGTCGTTAACGTTAAAGAATTACGTTTATCCCCAAAAATTGACACCCACGATTTTGAAACAAAATTAAGAAATGGACGTAAATTTCTTGAAAATGGCGACAAATTAAAAATCTCTATTCGTTTCAGAGGACGCGAAATGGCCTATACAAATCAAGGTAGAGAAGTTATGCTTGATTTTGCCAAACGCTGTGAAGATATCGCAGATGTTGAATCAAAACCTAAACAAGATGGTCGTTCAATGATGATGTCTTTAACACCGAAGAAAGAAAAATAATCTAAGGAGGACACTCTTATGCCAAAAATGAGAACCCACTCAGGGACTGCAAAAAGAATTAAAAAGACTGCTACTGGAAAAATTAAAGTATCACATGCAAATAGAGCCCACTTAAAAGGGAATAAAAATAAAAACCAAATCAGAAACAACCGTAGTGCAAACTTTTTATCAAGTAGCGATTTAAAACGTATCAAACAAAACATTTCACAAGTTAAATAATTAACGTTAAAAGGAGGTAACAACAATGCCAAGAGTTAAAGGCGGAACCGTCGCAAGAAAAAGACGTAAAAAAATATTAAAATTAGCCAAAGGATATTTTGGATCGAAACATTTATTATATAAAACAGCACACGAACAGGTGATGAACTCACTTGCTTATGCATACCGTGACCGTAAAAAACGTAAAAGTGATTTCCGTAAATTATGGATTACACGTATCAATGCAGCTGCTCGTTTAAACGGAATGAGTTATTCCCGTTTAATTAACGGATTAAAAACTGCAGGGGTAGAAGTTAACCGCAAAATGTTAGCCGATATCGCAGTTAACGATGAAAAAGGTTTTGCAACACTTTGCGAAACTGCAAAAGATGCATTATCTAATAAACCAGCGAAAAAAGAAGTTGAAGAAACAACGGCTTCTAATCAATATACTCAAGAACAACTTGAAGATATGACAGTAGCTGAGTTAAAAGAATTATGTAAAGAAAATGATATTTCAGGTTATTCAGGACTTAAAAAAGCTGAAATCATTGAAGAATTACTAAAATAATTCAAAATTATAAGACCAAATAAAGGACTACTTTATGGGGTCTTTTTTTCTAGTTAAAGCCTAAAAAAGCTAATTATCAAGCCGTTTAATAGGGTTGACCAAGAGAGTAAAATACATAATTTTAACAAGCACCATAATTGACAAGTAACCCCTTTCACCCTATAATATAAGTATCCTAGGATATTGGAAATCACTCATGTGCGACCCCAACTTATAGTATTAGGAGCCAAGACTTATCCTGTGTGAATACCCTTGAAGCTTTGAGGGAATCCTAATGGCTAAGTAAGAGGCTACCCCCATAGTAGAATCTCGGTTCTGCAATTGAGTGATTTCCAAATTCCTAGGATTTTTTTATACCATAACGATATTACTTGCGTTTTTTATAAATAGAGCCTAAACTAAAGCTAAAGAAGGAGGAATTTTTATGAAGAAATTCTTTACGTTATATGGTTGGGCCATACGAATTATTGCCGCAGCCTTACTAATTGGATTAGCACTGTTTTTAAAATTTGGTGATGGGGAAGCCATTGTTGTCCCATTCATTGGATTAGTAATTATTATTTACTCAATTGTGCGTTTGGTTCCATTTATTAAAACCCAAAAAAGTGATATTATTAAAACCATTAATATTATTGAAATCACCTTAAGTTTAATCGTAGGAGCTATTTTGATCTTAGGCACACTTTTCACTGAAGATGGCTTAGGCGTTTATTTCGGATATTTATTAGGGGGTTCACTACTATTAAGAGGGTCTGTGCACTTTTATGGTCTGAGTGAAGGCGGAGAAAATGGAGATTTACCTTCATACTTTTTCCATATTGCAGCACTTATCGCTGGGACGTATGTTATTATGACTGGTGATTTCACACCAGGTGTACTTATTAATCTTATCTTAGTATTATCATTAGGTGCTGGTGGCTATTTAGGCTTTGAATCCTATCGTGGATACAACGTCTACAGACAACGCAAACAACTTGAAGAAAATGCTTATGATCAAGATAAAGACCAACCAATAGACAAAGACATTCCAAGAAAAGAAGATCCAGAAAAAGATCGTGACCGTATCGTTAGTTAATACGGTTAACTAAAATGTTAGTAGATAAAACTATTAACATTTTTTCTTTGACATAATACAATAATCTATTATAATGATTTGTATACAACCTAAAGAATAAAGGATGATTTACATGGAACAAGAAATTTGTATGCGTATCAATAAGAGCGCACTATACCACAAACGTTTAATGCAAAGAATATTAGAAAAATTTAAATTAACTTATGCCCAATATCAAGTATTAAAAGTTGTACAAGAACACGAAGGACTCACTGCAAAAGAAGTCCTCGTCTACCTTGATAGTGATAAAGCAACGCTATCGGGCGTTTTAGCACGTCTTGAAAAACACCAGCTTATCACCCGTGAAATTAACAGTACAGACAGACGCTTAATGCATATCTACTTAACAGACAAAAGCAAAGAGTTTTGTAGCAATATACGTTTAGTCGAAAACACTTGTGCTAGTGATTTAACAGAAGGTATTAAACCAAAAGAACTCAAAGTATTTATGGATGTATTCAACCGTATCATTGCCAATCAAATAAATAAAATTAACGATTATGAAAATCGTGACTAAATTATGATACAATAGTGAGGGAGGGTTTATTATGGAAAAAACACTTATTGAGAACCATCTTGTCACAAAATTTGGGGTTGTAAACCTCGTATTTGGGATAATTCTTTTAGGATTTTCCATCTATGCAATGTTCTTCTCAACATTGATTGAACAATCACTGGGTATTATTCTCGGAATTGTATTTTTATGGTTGATCATTGTTAGATTAATAAAAGATTTAAACCATTACCATCATCAAAATGCAAAGATTATTTTAATCATCGAACTTGTGATTGATTTAATCGCCATCTATTATTTAATGTTTACCGATGCAGCAATTGCACGCTATCTTGGAGTGATTTTATATTTAAGAGGGTTCACCTATTTTCTATTACTTCAAGTATTAAAACTTAGAAGTCATTTTGATCAATTTATTTTATCGATGATTTTCATTACAATTGGGGCATATACTTTATTTACAGGCAATGCCTTTGAAAGTGAACTTATTTATGTATTATTCGCATTATTAGTCATTTACGCTGGTTTATTTATATATACTGGCATAATACTTATAAAAAAGAAAAAAACTAGGAGGAAATCATGAGTCAAATACTAAAAGAATTAACGATGTTAAACGGAATTCCTGGACAAGAACGTCAAGTTCGTAAGTACATGGAAGACAAAATGAAAGATCATGCAACAATCAGTTTCGATAATTTAGGATCAATTATCGCAGAAAAAGTCGGTCAGGAAGACGGCCCACGTATAATGGTTGCTGGTCATATGGACGAAGTAGGATTTATGGTAACTAAAATCACAGATGAAGGGTATGTTAAATTTATCCCTGCAGGTGGTTGGTGGAGTCAAGTAATGCTTGCTCAACAAATGGAAATCACCACCAATGATGGGAAAAAACTTCGTGGTGTAATCGGCGCAAAAGCCCCACATATCTTAACACCAGAAGAACGAAACAAACCTGTTCCAATGGATGATATGTATTTAGATATGGGAGTTAAAGACAAAGATGAATGCGTTGCACTCGGTATTAAACTTGGTGATATGATTACACCATATATCGAAACAACACCATTAAATAACGAAAAATATTTACTAGGTAAAGCGTTTGATAACCGTGTAGGATGTGCAGCTGCAATTGAAACATTATATAACTTAAAAGACGAAAACCACCCTAATGTTTATTTTGGTGTTGGAACTGTTCAAGAAGAAGTTGGATTACGCGGAGCAACAACATCGGCTTATAAAGTTAACCCTGATATTGGGATTGCCGTTGATACAACAATTGCCTATGATTTCCCTAAAGGCAGCAAAGAGACTGTATTAGGTGAGGGGGTTGGAATCATGATTAGTGATTCAAGCATGGTTGGTCATAAAGGATTAAGAGATTTTGTTATTTCAGTGGCTGAGGAAAATGATATTCCTTACCAATTAACCCACTTAAAACGCGGTGGAACTGATGGGGGTAAAATTCATTTAACACGCTCAGGGGTACCATCAATTGCCCTTTGTTTACCAGTGCGTTATTTACATTCACATACCTCAATGGTTCACCAAGATGACTATGATAGTTTAGTAAAACTCATTACTTTATTAGTGAAAAAGCTGGACAAAGACACTGTTCACAAAATTACTTACGAATAAAAAAAGTGGACTTTGTCCACTTTCTTCATGTTTATGAGAGTTATCGCAGGCGATTTACGCCGACGCAAACTAGAAGAAGTAATGAGTGATACAACCAGAAGTACAAGAGATAGAGTAAAAGAATCCCTTTTTAACATGTTAACGCCTCTTGTTCAATATGAAAAAGTACTAGACGCCTTTGCCGGCAGTGGGGCACTGGGCATTGAAGCCCTGTCAAGAGGGTCTAAAAGTGCAACATTCATCGAACAAGATAAAAACGCATTTAATGTACTGCAAAATAACATTAAATCTCTGAATTTGTATTTAGAATCCAGTTTGTATTTAGATAACACACTGAATGTTTTGCAAACTTTAAACCAAACATTTGATCTAATCTTGTTAGACCCGCCCTACCATACACCATTAATTAATGAATCATTACAATTAATTGCTAAGCACACATTATTATCAACCGAGGGCTGCATTGTGGTTCTCTCTGCTAATAATTACCACTTTGAATTAAATGATCAATTTAAAATTATCAAACAAAAAACTAAAGGTATTACCACTATAACACTCATAGAATGGAGCGACTAATATGAAAGTTGGCATTTATCCAGGTAGCTTTGATCCAATCACCTATGGTCACATTGACATTATCAAACGCGCATTAAAGCTTTTTGATAAACTTTATATCTTAGTAAGTGTTAATCCGCATAAAGAAACAATGTTTACACAAGATGAGCGAATTGACATGATTAAGCATGTTTTTAAAGATGATCTTGAAAAAATAGAGATTCAAACAAGTGAAACACTTACTGTCCATCATGCTAAGAAACTTAAAGCAACCCATATTGTAAGGGGATTAAGAGCACTCACAGACTTTGAAAACGAGTTCCAAATGACACATGCTAACCGTGTCTTAGATAAAAGTATTGATTCAGTCTTCTTTATGACAGATAATAAATACTCATTTTTAAGTAGTTCTACAGTAAAAGAAATCGCCCAGTTTGAAGGCGATTTAACAACATTTATTCCAGAATATGTAAAGCAAAAATTAATCGAAAAGATGCATAATCTCACTTAATTTTTTAAAAAAGCTTTTTGCTATTCTTTTATTTAGAAAAATGTTAATATAATTTTAGGTGATGTTTATGGATCCAAAAGAAAAAGTATTTAATGAACTAAGAAAACAAACTGTCCGCATTACAAAGCAAAGAAGAGCAATCATTGATGTCTTAGATGGAAATCATTTAACCATTCAAGAAATCCATGAAGGCCTTAAAAAAAGAGGGTTTCATAATTTAGGAACAGTCTATAACAATATAGA
>Ga0194138_10000419_pt1 | contig 20563 bp, 15 predicted proteins | sample TARM_MetaG_T2_14_FD_134022 | JGI IMG/M metagenome (GOLD analysis project Ga0194138, IMG submission 134022) | Freshwater microbial communities from Pennsylvania, USA, analyzing microbe dynamics in response to fracking - TARM_MetaG_T2_14 (version 2) | ecosystem: Environmental > Aquatic >...
CTCCCGCATCTGGGCCCGGGGAGCGGACACCCACTATGCCTACACGCCTATGGGCGAATTATGGGCCGTGAATTATATCGACGCGGAGAACACCCCGGACGTGATCTACGAGTATACCCGGACAGGCAACCGCAAAAAGGTGGTGGACGGACAATTCGGCGTGTCGCCCTTTGGAGGCAATGCCTTCCCAAGTACCGCCCCGGTGCTGGCCACGGAACGCTATGCCTACGAGTACGGCTACCGGTCGGATCTGCTCCCGGATACGGAAAAAATCTCCGGTCTGATGAGTTTCGACGGCACCTTGACCCGCACTTACCAGACCGGCTCCGGAGCCGACTCCGTGGCGGGGCGTTCCGCCGGATACGAGTGGGTCGCGAATGCCGCCACGAATACGGTCACCTACGCCTACGACCTCGCCGGACGTTTGGAGGACGTCTCCGACGGGGTGGACACGTTTACCTATGGCTATCACGCCACGAACGGAAATCTGCTTGCAAGCGTGTCCGGACCGGTTCACGATGTGGTGTATGAATACGAGTCGGGCAGAAACGCGATGAAAGCGGTGAAGAACACCGAAACCGTGGGTACGAACACCCTGGTGTCCCGCTACGCGTATACCTACAACGAACTTGGCCAGCGGGTGGACCGCACCCAGACCGGCGGCGCGGTCACCAGCAGTGTGGACACCTTCGCGTACGACGACCTGGGGCAGGTGACCTCCTCCACCAACGATGTGTACACCACTCAAAACGCGTGGAACCCGAGCTACAGCTATGACGATATTGGCAACCGGGCGGGAACCACCACGGATCTGAACGGGAGCAAGGACTACACCGCCAACCTGCTCAACCAGTATACCGACATCGGAACGCCCGCGGTTCAGCCGTCCTACGACGACGACGGGAATATGACGGACGACGGGACGGGGTGGACTTTCACCTGGAACGGCGAGAACCGTCTGATCGAAGCCACCGACGGAACCACCACGCTGGAGTTCGAATACGACTACCAGGGCCGTTTGATCAAAAAGACCGAAAACGGTCTGTCGGAAATGTATGTGTACGACGGGTGGAACCGTATCGCCACCTACGCCGGGGGCACGCTACAGGAGACCAACCTTTGGGGCTTGGATCTCAGCGGCTCCCTGCAGGGGGCCGGTGGAGTGGGTGGCCTCTTGAAGGAGGGGGGCATGTATCCTCTGTATGATGCCAACGGGAACATCATGCAGAAGCTGGATTCAAACGGGAACGCGCTGATGAGCGTGACCTACGACCCCTTCGGAAACCTCATCGACGGGACCTTGGTGGGGGACTATGGATTTTCCACCAAGCCATTGGTGCAGGGAGTGGAGTGGTACTATTACGGCTTCAGATACTACGACCCGGAAACGGGAAGATGGCCAAATCGTGATCCCATTGAAGAAGAAGGAGGGTACAACCTCTACGGGTTCGTCGGAAACGATGGGGTGAATCGATGGGATCTACTGGGGATGGTTTACAGCGAAAACGTTGAAACCGATAGTCTTTCAAATATCCAGAGCCAGTATGGTGTACTCGCCTACACGGGAGCCAACCAAAGAGGATTGGTCGTTCCGGAGATTGTAACTCCTACTGAGCATAAGCTTAAAGAAGAAGGCTGTTGTGTTACTGTAGAAGCAGCCCAACAGGTTGCAGTTGTAGTAAAAACTGTTCTCCCAAATGATGCTGTTGGTGTTAGATATACACTTAATGGCTTCAATGAAGTTCGTGGACATGAGGACAGGCGTCGCCAAGTCTATCGTCTTGCCCATGATGCTTACATTGACCCAATTTCAGAAACTGGAACGCGTGCTACTAGATGCGAGAAGATATGTAGGGAAACATTAGAAGAGGCTAAGTCTGTCATGTTAAAGTATCTTCAAGACAACCAATCATTGGGGATTACGTCTTTTAATAATTGGGTATTGCCCCAACAAGTTGCGATTGGACGGGAGTCAAGAACATGGATATTACGAAATGGTTTAAGGCACCGTATCGGGTCTGTGTACAATGTTCCCACCCCACCACCTTTGGCGGATGTTCCTTGTCCATCTGAAAATTAAGATTCTAAAATATGCGACTTACTTTTTTGGCAATATTCCTTTTGGTGAACGCATGCGGAACATCTCCCGAGTATAAAGGGGCTTCTGAAATGATCACCATTCAAGCTGTGAGTAGTAGGGAAATTGTTTCAAGCAGTAATGGGTCGAGTTACGCTTCGCTTTTTCAAGTATATCAGACGCCTATTGGAGAACGTTATTCTGTTGTAAGGCGTTTAGTTCAAGGGCATCCTGTATGGGTTGTACCGAATAACAATGATGAATATACTAATCCATTCTATGAGATGAAGCTAAACCTAGACGAATTGGTTGCTGTAAAATCACCAAGTTCATTTAGAGAACTGCTAGGCGAACCGTTTCTATTGGAGGGGCCATTAGACAAGAATGGAACAGTTATTTATATATGGAAGGTGTTCCGCCAAAATAAAGAGGATAGATCCTTACCGATTGCATATGAGATATCGGCTATATTTTCATCAGATAATTTGACGCTATCCCACCTGATGATAGTCGAGTTCAAACCTATATGTAACCGACCACGCTGACACCGGAGAAAAGTAAAAGGGTCAGCCTGGAATGGCACTAAGATAAGGGGTTCGGGCACGGGAGTTTCAGCCTGAAAAAGGGTGAAAACCAGGATGGATTTGGTAGCATTCAGGTCAGCCCGTGCATTGTATCATTTTCAGTTTTTCAACGAGTCTGAATTCCTCCCTTGGACTCCGGCCTGCCTGCAAGGTGATCTCGCCTCAAGCGGGCAAGTCCCAAGCGGACTCGTCGCAAGCTCCTCGACAAACAACCCCGGGGCGGCGCGCAGGGGATCACGGCAGCGGCTCAGGCCGGCACCCAATGCCCCCCCCCTGGCCTCAGCATCCAGAGCTGTTCGTTCGGCGGCCCCTTCGCCCCCAGACGTGCGCAGGCTCACGGTCCGGCGGCCGCCGCCTGGACCTCCCGCCTTCTACGCGTCCCCGGAGCCGCTTCGCTTGTGGTGAGGGGGCGGCGAAGGCGAGCGTAACGGGGGATTTCAGGGGGCCTTGTACCCATTCTGGGAAAGCGTGCTTTACTTTCGGGCGAAGGTTTGGGAGCGTGGGTCTTCGTTTTATTCTATGACCCTTGAGGAGAGTGTGATGAAAAAGCTGTTTGCCGTTGTGTCGTTGCCCGTGTTGTTGTTTTTGTGCGCCTGTGGAGGCGGTTCGTCCGCGCCGAAGCCGGCGGCCACCGCGGATGGCGCGGTGATGCAGGTGGTGGAGGCGTTGAACGAGAACAACGCGGCGGGTCCGTGGCACATGCTGCCGGCGGGGTATCAGAGTGAGTTGAACAGTGTGAAGACGGCGTTCGCGGAAAAGTTGGACGCGGAGGTGTACAATGGGGGCGCGGATCTGGTGGCGAAATTGGGGTCGGTGTTGAAGACCAAGATGAAATTGATTCTGGCCAACCCGATGTTGCAGGGGGTTCCCATGCGTTCCGAGCTGGAGTCGAATTACGACCACCTGGTGACGGTGTTGGGGATTCTGGGCACGAGCGAATACGCTTCACTGGAAGGGCTCAAGACCACGGGGATTGGCGAGTTCCTGACGTCCACGGGCTCGGAGTTGATGGAAGCGGCGTCCCGGATGGAGATTTCGGATGAGTCGCCGAAGCCGATGGGCATGAATTCGATGATGAAGGTTCCGGGACAGGTGTTGAATCTTCAGGCGGAACTGGTGTCGGAAGAGGGCGATTCCGCGGTGGTGAAGCTGACGACGGAGGGCGAGGAGCCGGAGGAAATGACCTTTGTGCGGGTGGAGGGAAAATGGATTCCCGAGGAACTGGCCAAAGACTTTCCCGAAATGATCGAACAGATGCGTAAAAGCGTCGCCGAGTTTGAAATGACCCCGCAGATGAAATCCCAGGCGTTGATGGGCATCAATATGGCCAACAGGCTGTTGGATCAGATCGCCTCGGCGGAAACCCAGGAAGAGCTGCAGGTGGCCTTGGGCGGGGTTTTGGGAGGGCTGTAAGGCGGACGGGGGCGGACGTTCGTCCGCCTGTTGTCGGTTGCCGGTTCCTGGTTTTTTGTTTTTGGTTTCTTGTTTCTGGTTTACCGCTTTACACCTGACACCTGACACCTGACACCTGACACCCATGCCCGGCGTAGCTCGCAGAGCGAAGCCGGGTGACTTCTCTAAACCGCCTGGGTGAGGGCGAAGTTGCCGGCGATGGTGTGGAGGCGGGGGAGGAGGTCGCGGGCTTTGGGGAGGAGGTCTTGGAGGTGGGTTTCGACGATGCGGAGGCGTTCGGTTTCGGAGGTGGAGCGAAGGAGGTGGAGGCGGGTGCGGTTGTCCACCCCGGCACAGGCGGCGACCTTGAAGGCGATGCCTGCTTCGCGGTTGTAGAAAGAGTCGGGAGGCTCGTCGCCGGTGACGGTGACGAGGAGCTGGCGGTGCAGGGCGTAGACGCGGGTGGCGAGGTCGTCGTCCCAGTCGGTTTCCTCGTCTTCGTAGGGCCGGGTGTCGGCGGAGTGGTAGAGGTGGAAGCGCACGCGGTCGAGCACTTCGACGCGTCGGCGTCCTTCGACGAGCAGATCGACCATGCCCTCGTCGTGTTCCTCGAGAATTTTGGTAATGCGCACGGCGGTGGCGTAGGCGGCGGAGCGGTCGTCCTCTTCGTATTGGATGACGAAGTCGCCGCGGGGATTGGGTTCGGCCCGGCAATGCGCGATCATTTCCCGGTAGCGGGGCTCGAATATGTGCAGGGCGGAGACCTCCCCGGGCAGGACCATCATGGGGAGGGGGAAAAGGGGAAGGCGTTCTGGAGTTTCGGTCATGGTGTTTTCCTGTGCGACTATACGTCGGGAACGGCGGTGTGCAATGGCCGGGGGCGACATGGGTGGGTCCGAAGGTTGAATTTTTTCGGCGATCCCTTATAGATAGAGCCAATTGACGCACGGGCCCGCGGAGGGTTGCGCGCCGTATACGAGCCCTTTGAGGAGAGATTCATGAATGTAACGATGTTGGAGATCAAACAAACGCTTGCGTCCTACGGACTGAATGTGCTGGGGGCGATCGCGACCGTGGTGATCGGTCTGTTTGTGGCGAAGCTGGTTCGCAAGCTGATGAAAAAAGTTCTGGAGGCCCGCAAGGTGGATGAGACTTTGTCGGGGTTTGTGTGCAGTCTGACGTACGGGGCGGTGGTCGCGTTGGTGATCGTGTCGGCTCTGGAGCGGTTGGGCCTGGAAACGGCGTCGGCCGTGGCGGTGCTTGGCGCCGTGGGCTTGGCGGTGGGGTTGGCCCTACAGGGAACCTTGGCGAGTTTTGCCTCGGGGGTGTTGCTGATTTTGTTCAAGCCGTTCCGGGTGGGGGATTTCATCGAGGGCGGCGGCACGTCGGGGATTGTGGAGGAGATCGGGATTTTCAACACGGAGATGCGCACGGGCGACAACAAGAAGATCATTGTTCCGAACGCGAATCTGACCGGCGACAATATCGTGAACTACTCGGCGAAGGACACGCGTCGGATCGATCTGGTGGTGGGCGTGAGTTACGACGACGATCTGGACAAGGTGCGGAAGGTGCTGGAGCAGATTCTGGCGGACGACGAGCGGATTCTGGACGATCCGGAGCCGACGATCGGGGTGTTGGAGCTTGCGGACAGCAGCGTGAATTTCGTGTTCCGTCCGTGGGTGAAGGCCTCGGACTGGTGGCCGACGATGCTTGCGTTGCAGGAGCAGATCAAGAAGCGTTTCGACGCCGAGGGCATCAGCATTCCGTTTCCGCAGCGGGACGTGCACCTGATTCAATCGAAGGAAGGGGCGGCCTAGCCCTCGGGAATGTCGCACGCGAAGGTGGTGATTTTGGGCGCCGGGCCCACGGGTCTTGGCGCGGCGGAGGCGCTGGAGGCGGCGGGGGCCGATTGGCTGCTGTTGGAAGCGGCGGACCACCCGGGGGGGCTGGCCTCCTCGTTCGTGGACGAGGCGGGGTTCACCTGGGACCTGGGCGGGCATGTGCAGTTTTCGCATTACGAGGCGTTCGACCGGTTAATGGATCGGGCATTGGGCGAAGACGGGTGGTTGACGCACGAACGGGAGAGTTGGGTGAGGATGCGCGACCGCTGGGTGCCGTATCCGTTTCAATACAATCTGCATCGGCTGGATCCGGAGGATCGCGACCGGTGTTTGCGGGGATTGGAGGCGGCTCCGGGTTCGGCGGCGGAGCCGGAAAATTTCGGAGAGTGGATCGACGCGACGTTCGGCGAAGGCGTGGCGGAGTTGTTCATGAGGCCGTACAATTTCAAGGTCTGGGCGTTTCCGCCGGAGGAGATGGATCATCATTGGATCGGGGATCGGGTGGCGGTGCCGGATCTTGAGAAAGCGAGGGAGGCGGTGCGCACGGGCGAGGATCGGAAAAGCTGGGGGCCGAACGCGACGTTTCGGTTTCCGCGCCGGGGGGGCACGGGCGCGGTGTGGGAGGCGGTAAGCGGATTGCTGCCGACGGAGCGTCAGCATTATGGCCGGGAGGCGGTTCATATCGATGTCGGGAAGAAAGAGGTGAGGACGCGTGACGGTGAGGTGGTGACGTTCGACCACTTGATTTCCACGGTGCCGCTGAACCGGTTGATCGGGCTGTGTCCGGGGGTGGTGGCTTCTGAGAAGGGGGCGGAGTTGAAATTTTCGTCCACGCATGTGGTGGGCATTGGAATGAAGGGGCGGCCGCCGGCGCATCTGGAGGGGAAGTGCTGGATGTATTTTCCGGAGGGTAACAGTCCGTATTATCGGGTGACGGTGTTCAGTCACTACAGTCCGGAGAACGTGCCGGAGCCGGGGAGGCAATGGTCGTTGATGACGGAGACGGCGGAGAGCGGGGTGAAGCCGGTGGACGCGGGGCGGGTGACGGGGGACACGGTGGCGGCCTTGCGCGAGGACGGGTTGATTCCGGAGGGGACGGAGATTCTGTCGCGGACGCATCGGTTTCTGCCGCAGGGGTATCCCACGCCGTTTCTGGGGCGGGACGCGGTGGTGGATCCGTTGTTACGGGCGTTCGAGGCGCGGGAGGTGTACAGTCGGGGTCGGTTCGGGGCGTGGAAATACGAGGTTGCGAATCAGGATCATTCCCACGCGATGGGGCGGGAGTGCGCGCGTCGGATTCTGACGGGAGGCGGGGAGGAATGCGAGCCAACGCTGCATCGTCCGGTCTGGGTGAATTCCCGCCGGAATCCGTAAAAGCGGTTGTGGGTGCGTAAGGTTCATCCGGCGGTTCCGATATGTGCGTGAGATGAAATCCTGGTTCCGCAAAGTGAAAGAGACCGTGGTGTCGGCCCTCAAGCAGGGATGGTCGCTCCGGGAGGTCTGTTGGTCCACCGCCTGGGGGGTGACGGTGGGGATTTTTCCGATTTACGGGGTGACCACGGCGGCGTTGGGCCTGATGGGAGTGGTGTGGAAATTGAACCACGCGGTGATGCAGGCCTTCAACTATCTGGTATCGCCTTTGAAATTCGCGTTGATCCTTCCGTACATCCGGTTGGGGGAGTGGATGTTCCGGGAGACGGATCCGTTTTCGCTCAGCGTGCCTGAATTCGCGCGGCGGTTTCGAGACGCTCCGATGGAGACCCTCGGAGAATTCGCGATGACGTTTGTGCACGCGATTTCCGGATGGGCGGTGACGCTTCCCATTTGGCTGGTTGCGGTGTATGGTGTCATGTATTTGGTGATCCGGGCGGGAGAGTCGACCCGCGCCCACATTGAGGAGGTTCGCACATGAAGTCTTTTTTTCTTGGAGTCGCGGTCACGCTGGCCGGGTTCATTCTTTTGTTCATCTGGTTGCATACGGTCGGCGCGCGGCCGCGGCATCGCGCGACCGCGCCTTCGGAGCGATATGCGTCGCAGTTGAAGCGTACGGAGGCGCGGGCGGTGGCGCCCGAACCCGGCGGCGCGGAAGCGCGGCGGATGGTGGAGAAGGTGGAGCGGGCGTTCGCGGCGTTCACTCCCGACAAGGTGCGGGAGAATTTTCGGGAGGCGTACGCGGAGGAGGTGTATTTTCGCGACGCCTTCCACACCTACACGGATCGTGAGGCGTTGATCGACTACATGGTGAAAAGCGCGGAGATGTCCCCGGGGGTGACGTTTGAATTCGGAAAGCCGGGGCGGGACGGCGTGGATTTCTACCTGCCGTGGACGATGGTGTTGCCCCGGGGAAAGAACGAAGCGGAGCAGCGTTCCATCGGGGTGACCCGGCTGCGGTTCAATTCGGAAGGCAAGGTGGTGTTTCATCAGGATTATTGGGATTCGGCCGACGTGCTGGTGCCGAAGGTGCCGGTGGCGAACGGATTGATCGAGTTGGTGCGGAGGCGTTTTTGAGCGGGGAGCGTTTCCGCTTCGACCCCGACGTGGCGTGGCCGGTCCTGATCGTGGGAACGGTGATACTGGTTTCGGGGAGTTCGGACGTCGCCTCGCCCGACGTGGGAGTGTCGTTGGACAAGCTGGCGCATTTCGCGGTGTTCGGGGTGCTGGCCACTTCGGTGGCGAGGCTTCGGACGTTTGTGGCAGGGTGTTGGCGAGGCGCGTTGGGCGCCTGGGTGTTGGTGGCGTGTTTTGGGGCGTTCGACGAGTGGCGGCAATCGTTTACGCCGGGTCGCTCGGTGGAGTTCGGCGATTGGCTGGCGGACGCCGCGGGGGCGGGAGTGGCGACGGCGCTGTATTCGTGGGACCGCTACCGGGCGTTGCTGGAGACCCGTATTCCTTTGAGACCGCGCGGTTTCGGAAGCCGGATTTCCGAGGACGAGTGAACGACTTTTTTGTGTTTTCGTTCAATGCCCGTAGACTTGGCGTGAAATATCTTTGACCGTCCGATTTCGGCGGTCTAAGACTTGCGATCGAATCTTTGGAGATTTCATGAAAATTGAAACCTTTTTGAAGCACTGGCGGCTCCGCGAAAATCCTTTCGTGGCGGAAGAGGCGCGTGACGACGACATCTACCTGGACATCATGCGGGAGGGGGTGGCCCATCCCGAGTTCGAGAAGATTTTCGGTCGACCGGACCGTCCCAGCACGTCCGTGGTGTTCGGGGAGAAGGGCAGTGGGAAAACGGCGCTGAGGCTGCTGATGGAGCAGCGGTTGCGGGAGTACAACCAGGAGCATCCGGACGACAAGACCTGGATCGTGCGGTATGACGAGTGGAACCACATGGTGGACCGAACCGTGGGTGAACAGGGGGGGGCGGACGATCCGGAGAATTTCCGTCGGATCCGGTTGGAGGACCACATCGACAAGATCATTTCGATGGTGGTGACGGAGATTGTGGACGCGGCGAGCCGGTCCTCCTCCTCGAAAGTGGCGCGGGATCTGATGAAGACGCTGCGGAAACTGCCGCGCCAGCATCGGCTGGATTTGGCTTATCTGACGATCCTGTACGATCAGCCCTCGCTCAGCACCCGCACGGAGCGGTGGCGCAAGTTGTCCCGCATCCTGAAAGTGAACCAGTTTATCACGCCGGTGCAGGCGATGTACGTGTTCGGAGCGGGCGCGATGTTCACCTTTTTGACGTTCTACGCCATGATCGGCATGGGGTTCGCGCATCCGTATCTCTTCGTGCCGGCGGCGCTGGGTCCTCTGGTGACCTTGTTAAGCGGTTGGTTCGGCATGGGGCAGTTTTTCAAGAACATGCGCCGAAAGAAAAAGATCGAGGAAGAGATCAAGGTCGTGGATCACCCGAGTTCGCTGTTGTTCCGGCAACTCGGCACGGTCAAATCGGCGGAGCTGGATTCGCTGCCGTTGCCCACGCGGGGGGACAAGGACTGTCGGTATGAGTTGCTGGGTCGGCTGCAGCGGTTGATTCGGGGCCTCGGATTCGTGAGCATGACGGTGCTGGTGGACCGGGTGGACGAGCCAAGCCTGGTGAACGGCGACGCGCGCAAGATGCGCAATCTGATGTGGCCGTTGTTCACGCACAAGATTCTGCAACAGGATGGGCTGGGCATCAAGATGTTGCTGCCGATCGAGCTGGGGTACGAGCTTCGCCGGGAGGACGCGGATTTCTTCATGGGCGCCCGTCTGGACAAGGGGAATTTAATCGAGCGGCTGGAATGGACGGGCGTGAACCTGTTCGACATCTGCAATCATCGGGTGGAGGCGGTGTGCGAGAGTGCCGAGGGCGAGGAGCCGACGCGGTTGAAGGATTTGTTCGACGAACAGGTGTCCGTGCAGGATTTGGTGGACGCGCTCGACCAGATGAAACAGCCGCGGGACGCGTTCAAGTTCCTGTACGAGATTATCATCCAGCATTGCAAGGGGTCGACGGACGCCGATCCGGAGTTCTATATTCCGAAGCTGACGCTGGAGCAGGTGCGGCGCCATCAGGCACAGCGGGTGCAGGATCTGGCCCGAGGGTACAGCGCCGCGTAAGCGTCGCTGGTTTCTCGTTTTTTGTTTTTGGTTTCGTGTGGGTGGGGTGTTTTCTGGTTTGAGATAGAGGCTTCGCGCCTCGCATCTTGGTGATGGGGCTTTTGGGCTTTGGTTCTCGGGTGGGGACCGCCCGAGCTACGAATGACGGATGCCGACTGACGAATGACCCCGCCTTCGGCGGGCAAGCACTGACACGTGACCCGCCCTTCGCTCCGCGGATCAGGGGCTCCAGATACGGACGTCGACGTGTTTTCGGCCCCATTGGAGGGCGTCGTGGTGGGAGCGGAAGAAGAGGTCGAGCCGTTTTCCCTTGATGGCGCCTCCGCGGTCCTCGACGCGCCCCCAGCCGTAACCGGGGATGTAGAGGATGGTGCCCATGGGGAGGAGGCGGGTGTCGGCGGCGACGGTGCCGGGTCGGGCGCGGAGGCCAGAGGCGGTGACGCCAACCTGTTTGGGTTTGCCTTTGTCGGGTCCGGAGGCGATGACGGGTTTGCCGAGCCGCCAGAAGCTGCGTTTCCAGTTGCAGCATTCGCCGCAGGGGCAGTAGCCGGTCACCTCCATGCGGACCACGTGGTCGGGTCGGTCGCGCGGGATGCGGAAGTGGGCGCGATGGGCGCATCCGCTCCAGAAAAGGGCCCCGGCCAGGAGGAGTCCCGCGAGCGGCCGGAATAGGGGAGTCATTCTCCGTCCTCCCCGTCCAGCGGGAGGGTGATGTCGAGTTTGTCCATCTTGTATTTCAGGATGCGGCGGGTGGTGCCAAGCAATTCGGCGGCCCGGGTCTGGACGCCGTCGCTTGCCCGAAGGGCGTCGATGAGCAGTTGACGCTCGATCTGGTCGACGGAGGCGGAAAGGTTGTCCCGCAAGGTGTCGGGAGAGAGGCTGGGTTGCAGGGAGTGTTTCTGGAATTCGCCGGGCAGAATTTCCTGTTTGAGGATTTCCTGATCTCCGTGAAGCACCACGGTGCGCTCGATGACGTTGCGCAATTCCCGAATATTTCCCGGCCACTCGTATTCGGTGAGGGCGCGCATGGCGGGTTCGCTGAATTCCCTCACCCGCGCGTTGAGGTTGGAACGGAAAAAGGAGAGGAAGAAGTCGGCCAGCAGGGGAATGTCCTCCCGTCGTTCCCGCAGGGGTGGCACGTGGATGGGGACGACGTTCAGGCGGTAGTACAGGTCCTCGCGGAAGCCTCCGATTTTCATTTCCCGGGAGAGATCGCGGTTGGTGGCGGCGAGGATGCGGGCGTCGGTGTGAAGCACGCGGGAACCGCCGAGGCGCATGTATTCTTTTTCCTGCAACACGCGGAGTAACTTGACTTGGGTGGCGGGGGTCATCTCTCCCACTTCGTCGAAAAACAGGGTGCCGGAGCCCGCCATGTCGAAACGGCCGAGCTTGCGCTGGTTGGCGTTGGTGAACGCGCCCTTTTCATGGCCGAAAAGTTCGCTTTCCATCAGTGGTTCGGGAATGGAGGCGCAGTGCACGGCGACAAAAGGCTCCTCTTTCCGTTCGCTCCAGTCGTGAATGCGGCGGGCCACCATTTCCTTTCCGGTCCCGCTTTCGCCGTGAATGAGGACGGTGGCGTCGGTCTGGGCGGCGCGGCGGGCGTTTTCCAGGGCGGCCTTGAAACTGGGCGCGTCCCCGATCAGTCCATCCACGGGGAAGTGGTGGGAGAGGTCGGACTCCATGGCCTGGACGCGTTTCTGGAGGTTGCGGTGCTGGATGGCGCGGTCCACCAGACGTTGGAGTTCCTTCACGTCGAAGGGTTTAGTGACGAAGTCGACGGCGCCGGACTTCATGGCCTCCACGATGGGGCGGGCATTGGTGGAGGCGCTGATCATGACCACGGGAATATCGGGGTGAAGTTCACCCAGCTCTTTGAGGAGGGTGACTCCGTCCTTTTGGGGCATGATCACGTCTAGGAGGATGAGGTCGACGGGTTGGGAGGAGAGTTTTCGGAGGGCCTCGGCCGCACTTTCGGTGAGGGTGACGGCGTAGTCGGGTTCGAAAATGGCGCGCAGGGATTCCCGTGCGCCCAAGTCGTCGTCGACCACCAGCAGCCGTTTCACAATTCGCCTCCCGGTCCGACGGCGGGAATCCAGAGGCTGACGCGGGTGCCGCGGGGGCCGCTTTTGACTTCGATCCGTCCGCCGTGGTCGGCCATGGTGCGCTGGGCAATGGAGAGGCCAAGGCCGAGGCCGCGCGCCTTGCTGGTGCAGAAGGGGGAGAAGACGTGCTCCTTGAGGGCATGGGGGATTCCGGGTCCGTGGTCTTCGATGTCGATACACAGGGCGTTTTTCAATTGGAGGTCTTTCACGGCGGAGATGCCGACGCGGACGTGGCCGCCTTCGGGCATGGCTTCGGCGGTGTTGCGGAGGAGGTGTTCCACGGTTTCGGTGAGCGCGGCGGCGTCTCCGCGGACCATGGGCAGGCCGGGTTCGAAGTCCTGTTGGACGTCGGGACGGCTGGTTTCGAGTTCCAATTGATTGAAGCGGGTGATTCCATCGCGAACGGGTTGACGCACATCGAGGAGTTCGGGGGCGAATTTCCGGGGGTGGGCGAAGCCGTTGAGTTGTTCGATCATGCCGTTGAGCCGGTCGATTTCGGTGCCGACGAGCCGGCTGAACTCGGTGCGGAACTCCTCGTCCTGATAGCGGTCGGGTAAAAGTTGGGCAAACGTTTTGATGGACACCAGTGGATTGCGAACTTCGTGGGACATGCTGGCGGCGAGCTGGTTCCAGAATTCGTTGCGTTCGAGTCGGTTCTGTTTTTCTTTAAGGGTGTTTTCCAGGGTGCGGTCCTCCAACATCACCAGGATGCCAAGATGGCGATCGGGAGCGCCGATGCGGATGGCGGTGGCGCGGAGGGGGCGGCCGGTGGCCGTGTCGCGCCAGTCTCGGGAGGCCTGGGATTCGTCCCCGGGGGGCAGGACGTCGCGGCAGACCTCGCACACGTGGGGATCCAGAGCGTCCAACTCGCGTCCGACCTTGGGTTCGCCGGGCGCGCCCATGATGCGGTCGGCGACGGGGCTGTACCATCGGATACGTCCCTCCGCGTCGGCGTAGACGATCCCGACGGGAAGTTCATTGAGAAGGGATTCGGCCAGGGTTTTCTGCAGGTTCACTTCCCGGTACAGCAGGGCGCTTTCGAGGGAAACGGCCATGAGGTCGGTGGCGAGGATCAGTTGGTCCATCAACTCGCCGTCGAAGGATTTTCCGGAGAGGGGGTGTCCGGTGAAGAACCAGCCGAGGATGCCGCCGCGTCCGCGAAGGGGCAGGATGAGTTCGGCGCCGAGCCGGTCCAGGACCCGTTCAAGCATCATGCGGTCGGAGGAGTGGGAAATGAGGTCGATGGACGCGCGGGAGACCACGTGGGCGTGCCGTTCGATCCAGCGGACGAAGGGGTCGTTTTCGGTGAAGGTGACGCCGCGGGCCTCGGGCAGGAGCATCCAGCCGGCCCGAAGGGTATAGGTGCGTCCCCGGTCTTTGCGGAGCACGATGCCGGCGCGGGAGAGTTTCATGCTGATGGCGACTTCGTCGAGCAGACGCTCCTGGAGGGCCTCCACATCGTCCATGCACCGAATAATGCGGATGAGTTCGCGGGTGGAGAAGAGCCGTCCTCCGCCGGACGGAGGAGGGGTGGCGGGCTGGGGGCGTCGTCGTTCGGCGTTTTCCCGTTTCAGGCGTCGGTTCTCCTCCCGCAGATCGAGGTGCTGCTGGGCCCGACGCACGAGATTGAGGAGGAGAGGCGGGTCGATATCCACGTCTTCGGCGGCATACATGTCTTCGATGGCCGGGACGCACATCGGGGCGGATCGGGGGCGGCCGAGGGCGATGAAGAGGGGGTCGGGCCATTCCCGGACGATTTCGCGGAGGTCGGGCGATTCCTCGGGGAGGCGCAGGTCGAGCAGGACCACGGCCGGACCGATTTGATCCATGAGCCGACAGAAGCCGGGATACGTGTCGACGACGCGGAGGTCCAGATGTTGGTCGAGCAGCGGATGAAGCCGTTCGGCGATCCGCGGATCTCTGGAGAAAAGCGTGACCGGTTTCGGGTAGGGGTTCATGGGCCGTCGTCTTCCGTGTTCAGGGGGAATTTCAATTCAAACGTGCTGCCCTTGTGCGGTTCGCTTGTGACGCGCACGTCCACGTGGTGTTCCTTGAGGATTTGATGGGCGACGGCGAGGCCGAGGCCGGTTCCGGAACTTTTGGTGGTGAAAAAGGGGTCGAACACGTGGTCGAGATCATCGGGCGAGATACCGCTTCCGGTGTCGGAAATGCGCAACAGGATTCCTTGGGGATCGTCGAGGGTGGCGATGCGGAGTTCCCCGCCCGCCTCCATGGCCTCCTGGGCATTCAAAAACAAGTTCAGAAACACTTGCTGCAATTGGTCGGCGTCGCCGTGAATCCGGTCTTCGCGGGCCCGATAGTCCTCCAGTACGCGAACGCCCTGGGCTCCGGCCTGCTGGGAAAACCATTTCACATTGGTTTGGAGGGTGTCGTGAAGCGAGATCCGCTCCAGTTTGGGTTTCACGGGGCGGGCGAACGAGAGGAGTTGATTCACCAGCGCGTCGATGCGGCCGATTTCTTTTTCCGCGAGATTGGAGAAGGTTTTTCGAAACTCCTCGTCTTCGTATCGCTCCGGAAGGAGTTGGGCGAAGGTTTTCAGGGTGACCAGGGGGTTTTTGATTTCGTGCGCCATGCCGGCGGAGAGGGTGCCGAGGCTGGCGAGGCGTTCCGCCCGGCGGACCTGTTCCTCGAGTTGTTTGAGGGCTGTGCGGTCCTGGAACACCAGCAATCCGCCGACAATGTCTCCGGCGTGGTTTCGGAAGAGGGCGGCGCCGGCGCTGAGGTGGCAGGGTTCTTCATCGAGTCCGTCCAGTTCGAGTTCGCGATCCCGGAGGATGCGGTCGCGGTGGAAGGCTTCGTCGAGCAGGGAATGCAACGGGGCGGGAAGCGATCGAATCGAACGATCCTGAAGTTCCGCCGGATCAAGTCGAAGAATGCGCGCGGCCTCGTGATTGCAGGTGGTGATCCGTTCCCGGGTGTCGCAGGCGATGACCCCGTTGACGAGGTTTTTCAGCAGCAGGTCCATATAGATCCGGCTGTTTCGGAGCTGGGTGTAGAGGTGGGCGTTGTCGTAGGCCACGGAAAAGAGGTCGCGCAAGCCCTCCGCCGCGGCGGTTTCCTCCCGCCCGTAAATGCGGCCGGAGGTGCGGGGGCCGAAAAGGAGGATGGCGTTGAGGGTGTGTTCGCGATGGGCGCCCACCACCGCGGAAGCCTTCAGCCGGTCGAGTTCTTTTCGAACCACTTGGGGGAATGGGATGCTTTTGTCCCGTTCGATCAATTCCCGTACGAGCATTCTGGAGTTGCCTTCCAGCAGAGTGGGCAGGGGGGAGTCGATGGACAGAGTTCGATGTTCGCCGGGAGGATACACCTGTTTGAACTGGTCGTCCTCCCGCAGAAAGATGTGGAGGCGAGAGGTTTCGAGGCTGGATTGGAGGATATCGTGGAAGGTGCGACTGAGTTCCTCGGTGGTCATGACGTTGTTGAGGGCGCGGCCGGCCTCGCGAAGCGTCTGGCCCACATCGAGCGGGGGGGCGTTGATGAACAACCGGTTGGCCAGTTTCTGGACCGTGCCGTGGGCCGGGGACACCGACGCGACCATGGCGCAGGCCGCGAGGAAGGGGGCGATGACCGAGGGATCCACCTCCAGCCACTTGAGAAAATGCGTGGCCAGGAACAGGACCGCGACATACACCAGCACCAGATAGATCGAGAGGATGGTGTAGGCGATGATACGTCGCGCCACCACCGGCACATCCAGAATGCCGCGGGTGGCGATGCCGTAGCCGGTGATGGCGGTGAAGACGATCACGGAGACCGGGAGCAGGGCGCCGAGGTCGATCCAGCCGGTCAGGTTGGGCACGATTAGAAAGAACACGCCGATGAACAGGCTCGTGCCGCAACTGAAGAGCACGTATTCCATTTCGGAGCGTTCCACCCCCGTGGCCTGGAGGGTGTCCCGGATCAGAAAGGTGAACAGCGTCGCCAGAGAGGCGAGGAAATACACGGCGAAAAGGATGAATCCGGGGCCGTAGACGGGGATGGCGAGCATGCCGTCCCGCTCGGGGAGTCGGGCGGATTCGAGGAAAAAGGAGGTCTGGCAGAGCAGGGCCGTGGCCGCCCAGAAGAAGACCCACAACCGACTTTTCCTCAGCATGGCGCCGATGGAGGCGTCGGAGTGGAGGATGGAAAGCCGGAAGAGGTTCATGGCGGGCGGAATGAGCCCCGAGATGGCGGAGGTCTGCCGAATCCAGAAGGCGGAGACGGGAACGAGGGAGGCCAGGGCGCCTTTCCACATGGCGGCCTGCCAGGCCGCGATGACGACGACGAGCAGAAGGAAGCACTGGTTGATGCGTCGTTGGGGTTGGGCCATATACACGAACACCCCGATGGCCGTGTTGACGATCAGGGAGACGAGGATGATAAAGGTGAACAGGTTCACCGCGGTTCCACCCGTTGTAAAATCATGGTGCTGTTGCCGCCCCCGAGGCCATGGAGGTTGACCAGGGCCCGGCGCACGCGGCGTTTGAGAGGGCGGTTGGGGATGTAGTTCAAATCACAATCCGGATCGGGAAACTCGTAATGGGCGGTGGGGGGCAGTGTATCGGTTCCGAAGGCCATGGCGCAAGCCGCCATTTGAAAAGGTCCGGCGGCGGCGAGCGGATTGCCGGTCACTCCCTTGATCGAACTGATCGGGAGCCGGTAGGCGCGGTCGCCGAAAACGGTTTTGATGGCCCGGGTTTCCATCCGGTCGATGACCGGGTCGCTGGGACCGTGGGCGTTCACATAGTCGATGTCCTCGGGTAGAAGTCCGGACTGGTCGAGGGCGTCGCGCATGGAATGGACAAGCCCCTCGCCGGCTTCGGCGCCGATATCGTCGGCGTAGGTGCCGTATCCGACCAGTTCGGCCAGGGGGGTGGCGCCCCGAACCAGAGCGTGTTCCAGGCTCTCCAAGACGAACATGCCCGCCCCCTCGGCGATGATGCCGCCCGTGCGTTCGGCGTCGAAAGGCCGACTGCAGGCTTCGGGTGGAAAGCGGGAGGTTTGAATCATACCGGCCAACTGGAAGGAGGCGACGGTGAGGGGGGTGATGGGAGAGTCCACGCCTCCGCAGAGGACCAACTCGCTCTCTCCGTTGCGGATACTGGTCATGGAGTGGGCCACGGACTCCATGCCGGCGGGGCAGGCCGAGGAAAACGTGCTTCGCCGAGTCCGTATGCCGAGGGTCTTGACGATTTCGCAGGCCACGGCGTGTGGTTGGCAGGCGCTGACGATATAGGGACTCACCCGGCCGGGCCCGCGATCCATTAGAACCTCTTTTCCTTTTTCGATGACATCGATCGCGCTGGTGCTGACGCCCAGGTTGACGATGACGGGCTCCGCCTTCCGGAAATCCTCGGCGCCGAGACCGGAATGGCGAATGGCCATGTGGGTGGCGGCGATGGCGAACTGGGTGTGCATCCCCAGTCGTTTGGTTTTGACGTGGAGGTCGGACGGCAGGTAATCGGCCAGTTGGAACCCTTTGACCTCCGCCGCCAATTTGACCCGGTAGTGTTCGGCGTCGAACCGGGTGACGGACCCCGTCCCGCTGACGCAGCGCAAGGTGTTGTGCCAGAAACTGTCCAAGGAATTTCCGTTGGGGGCGAGAATGCCCATTCCGGTGAGTACAACGCGACGTTTGGGATCTTTCATGTGACTGGGTACATACGGGAAACGTGAACAGAAGAGGACTAAAATGTGTTCAAAATTGAACAGGCGCATCCATGGTGTTCAATTTTGTACACCGTGGAAAGCCTGTTTCACATAAAAAATGGGATAAAACCGGGGTGGGTACGGGATTTGAAAGTTGGCATGAACCTTGCAAGGGAAGTCTTTCCCTTGATGTGTAGTGTGACCCGAACCCGGAGGCCCATATGAAACCGATCGTGCTTTTTTCCTCTTTTGTCGCTTTTTCCCTGTGGGTCGCTACGGGAGCGCGGGCCGACGGATTTCGAAACCCTCCCGCCGGGGCTTCGGCGCTTGGCCGGATCGGGGGACGGATCGCCTATACCCCGGACGCGTCGGCGGCGACCCACAACCCGGCGAATCTGGTGGAACTCTCCGAGCGTTCCCTCGTGGGGTCGTTGACGTTCGGCTACTCGAAGACGGATTATCAGAGTCCGGTGGTGGAAAAGACGGAATCCGAAAAACCCTGGGCGGTGTTGCCGAACGTGTTCGCGGCGTTTCCGGGAGAGGGGGAGCGGGACTGGGCCGCGGGTGTGGCCATCACCTCTCCGTACGGGCGTTCTACCCGGTTGGAGGAGAACGGTCCTTTCAGGTACACCGCGCCCTATTTCACGGAGTTGAAATCCGTGAACGTGGCGCCCGCGTTTTCCACCCGGCTGCACGACCGCGTCTCTGTCGGCGTCGCGGTGAACGTTTTGTGGTCGGAACTGGATTTGCGGCAGGTGTATCCCTGGAGTCTCGCGGCGGGCAACCCGGCCCTGCCGGACGGAAAAACCTATTTCGAGGCGGACGGGGTCGGGCTGGGCGCCTCGGCGGCCCTGACCTGGAAGGTGGCGGACAATCAGCGTTTCGCCGTGACCTGGAGGTCCCCGGTGACCGTGGACTATGAGGGCGACCTGCGGGTGACGGGGATTCCTCCGGGCGCGCCGGCGAGTCCGGAAAGCGATTTCGAAACCGACATCACGTTTCCAATGGAAATCGGGGTCGGCTATGGAGTGCGGGTGACCGACCGTCTCCTCGTGGAGGCGAACGTGGAATGGGTGCGGCACTCGGATTTCGACAAGCTCGACTTGGACGCGGGCGTCAATACGCCGCTGTTGCCCTCTCCGGTGATCCAGGCGGATTGGGAGGACAACTGGACGTATGGCCTGTCCGCCGAGTGGACCCTGAATCCGGAATGGGTGCTGCGGGCGGGGTACATCTATCTCGAAACACCCATCCCGTCCGAGACGATGCTCCCGACCACGGCGGAGGAGGATCAGGGGGTGGTGTCGATCGGGGCGGGCTACGATTCGGGTCGGCACCATCTGGATGTGGCCTATGCGCTGGGCCTTTTCTCCGGCCGCACCGTTCGCGACAGCCAAACCCCCGCTTTCAACGGAGAGTACGACTTTGAATCCCATTTGGTGAGCGTGGCTTATGGATACCGTTACTGACGTTCGTTCGCGCGAGACGACCCAGACGCCCGGGAGCAAGCCCCGGGTGGTGATCATCGATGATGAATTGGGTCCGCGCGAGAGCATGCGGATGCTTCTCAAGCAGAATTACGAGGTGACCACGGCCGACCGGGTGGAACAGGGGCTGGCGGAGGTTCAGCGTCTTCACCCCGATGCGGTGGTGATGGACATTCGCATGCCCGGCGTGGACGGCATCGAGGGGCTGCGGCGGATTCGGAAACTGGATCCGGCGGTGTCGGTGATCATGCTGACCGGCTACGGCACCCTGGAAACGGCGCGGTCGGCCATTCGGCTGGGCGCCAACGACTACTTGAAGAAGCCCTTCGACACCACGGAGATGTTGCGGGTGATCGCCGACAACGTGCGCCGCACCGAATTCAACCGGCGGAAAAGCGAGACCGAGCGGAATCTGCACAACTTGAACGAGGTGCTGATGGCGGAACTGGAGGACAAGCGCAACATGGCCCGGCTGGGACAGGCTTCCCGGGAGCTTGCGCACGATTTGCAGAATCCGTTGATGGTGGTGATCGGGTCCGTCGAACTTCTCTCCAGCGAATTGCGCAAGGTGGAGGCCTCCCTGTATTCTTCGGACCGCAGCGATCAGGCGATGGAGTACATCACGGTGATCGAACAAAGCCTCGCGCGCTGCACCGAATTGCTCAACGTCTGGCGAAACCTGGGCAAGGGCAACGAGCTGGAGTTGAGTGTGTGCCATCTTCATTCCATGTTGGAGAACCTGGCGTTGGAGGCGCGGGCCATGGCCCGGGAGCGGGATGTCCGTTTCGATTTCGAAGCCGATGGCGTGCGGGGGGTGGATGTGCTGGTCGACAAGGTGCAGTTTCCCCGCACCCTGATGAATCTGATCGGCAACGGC
>Ga0194138_10000422_pt1 | contig 20413 bp, 13 predicted proteins | sample TARM_MetaG_T2_14_FD_134022 | JGI IMG/M metagenome (GOLD analysis project Ga0194138, IMG submission 134022) | Freshwater microbial communities from Pennsylvania, USA, analyzing microbe dynamics in response to fracking - TARM_MetaG_T2_14 (version 2) | ecosystem: Environmental > Aquatic >...
AGCCATGGATTCCGTCGGCAGGATTTGCCTGGCAGCTCGAAGAATCAACCACCTGGAAAGGCAGCGTTTCAAAAGGATTTCGCAGCCCGACCATGCGCGAATTGTTTTTATGGGGCCCCAACCCGGAGCTCAATCCTGAAACCATAATGAACTATGAAACAGGTATCTCAAAATCATTTTTTGATAACATGGTAAATACAGAAATAACTTTTTTTATAGTTGAGGGCGACAACCTGATTGTAACGGTTCCCATGCAGGGCTTGAAAAATGCCGGTGAGGTGGAAAACAAAGGAGTTGAATTTTCGGCAAATGCACGCCCAACCAGTAAGCTGAAAATTGAAACCACTTACAGCTACATGAATATGAAAAACCCGGTTTTTGCCACTCCGGAACATAACTTTTTTGTAAGTGCGCATTACCGCTGGAAAAAATTTCAACTCATGGGAAGCCTTCAGCAAATTGCCAACCTCGACAACGATCCTTCACCAAATGTAAACAAGGTTAATTATACACTCCTGAAAGCAAAAGCGGTTTATAATATTACACCGAACCTGAGGTGGTATGTTAGTGGTGAGAATTTACTGAACCAGAATTACCAGGTCAATCGCTATTACACCATGCCCGGAGCAACTGTGTTTTCAGGATTAGGAGTTAACTTTTAAAAATCAACGGTTTTGCAATTCATTTCTGAAAGATGACCTTACACAGCGGAATCCGATGTAAGATTTTGCTGTATCCTGATATTCGTATGTGCGGGTAGAAGTTCGAATAAAGTATGCAATATCTTTCCACGAACCACCCCTGATAACTTTGCGTTTCATCACGGGTGGATCATCGGGGCGGGCATGGTACTGAAGTTCCGGATTAAAATCGCTGACTACATCATACGCTGCCTCATAAAATGCGGTACTGGTCCATTCGGCCACATTACCGGCCATATCATAAAGTCCGTAATTATTGGGATCGAACGTACCAACCTGCATTGCAGTTGTGGTTGTGGGACTATCGGCAACATAATTGCCCCTCAGAGGTTTAAAATTGGCCACAAAACAGCCGTTCACATTTCGGGTGTAATAACTCCCCCATGGATAAACCGTATTGTTTAAACCGCCGCGGGCAGCCATTTCCCATTCAGCCTCGGTAGGCAACCGGTAATCGTGCGCAGGTGCTTCATTTAACCTGCTGCTAAACACTTTTTTCAGGTCAGTCCGCCACCTGCTAAAAGCATTTGCCTGTTTCCAGGTAACTCCCACAACAGGATAATTATCGAAAGCCACGTGCGAAAAATATTTCATCGTGAATGGGTCGTTGTAGGTGTACGTAAAATCACGTATCCAGCAGAGCGTATCGGGATATACAGGAACCATTTCGTGCATTAAAAAAGAGCTGCGGTTGGCAACCGGAACAGTTTCACCTCCTGGTGTCAGAACTGTACCCTCATAACTTTCACTTTCAAAATTATAACTGTTTTCCCGCCGTGCTGCCTGTTTGTAATCAACCCAGTAATATTCATAAATCAATTTTCGGGGATCGACTTCTTTCCTGAAGGCAATCCGTTCCTCTTCAGGAATGTATAATTCATCCATTGCCAGTTGATAATCAGGATCGTCCCATTCAATTTCTTCCTGCCAGTCAATAACAGGTTCATCGAGTGGAATGCCGTCGGGGCCTTCGGTAATCATAAAATCAGTGTAAGTCTGGCCGAGTAATTTCCGGGCAATGGAGTCGCGCACCCAGTAAACAAACTGGCGGTATTCATTATTGGTAATTTCAGTATCGTCCATCCAGAAAGATTCAACCGAAACTCTTTTTGATTTTTCAGCAATACCGCTCAATTCCTCATCGGATGGCCCCATAACAAATGAACCACGCTGGACATACACCATTCCGTAGGGTGAAGGCTCGAACCAGCTATTGGATTTTCGTTCGCCTCCGGGCAGGTACTGAACAATTTCATTCCGGCAAGAACTGAAAAGCAAGCCACTGGCCAAAATAATATAAACTATTGCTTTTCTCATTCTTTTCAATATTGCTGGAAGATTTTACTTTTTACAAGTTACGGCTGGTAAAAATTACCTGAGTTAAAAAAGGCCTTATGAAACCATAAGGCCAGGACTTAATTTTTTCATTTTAATATTCCCAAAGATCTTGCTCAAAGTTGAAAATTTCTTCTTCAATCTTTTTCGATTCGAGCATGGCTTCTTTCCCGCTCAGGTAGGCACTTATATCGCGGTTATTATACACGTTCGATTCTTTTACCACATAGCTGTTAAAGAAACGTTTGATGAAAAGCTCGTCAAACGACATGGACTGGGCCTCGTTGTATGGATTAAATGCAACATTATTAGCCAGCAGTTTTCTGGCTTCCGGGTAATATACCCAAAATACCTTTTGGCGCTGCAATTGTCCGTTCTCATCGCCCTCTCTTGTAAATTCGCGAATGGGACAAATGCCAATTATGCGTACCTTAAGGGCAGAGGCTTGTTTATCGAAATACCACTCCTCCTTAATCATGTACTGCTTAATATCGCCAGGCCGGATTTCTCCCTGGATGGTAACGGTTTCTCTTTCGCCGGTGTCAAAATCAATTCTCTCCTCTGTTGTTTCTTCGGCACCAAAAGATTCCTGTACCTGTTCATAAGTCATCGGCACTTTAAAATCGTCGTCGAGGCGGGCATCGTAAGGTGTAATCTGCCCGTTTTGAATCCCGTCCAATAGTAACGAAATCAAATTCTTCCTGCCACCCATTTCTTCGGTAGGATAATAGAGGGTCTGATTCATTTTCTCGCGTAAATCAACAACCCTCCAGATTGTTTTCGACCAAAACACATCTGCTTCGCGTACTGACGGCAAAGGCATTGGCCTTTTCTCCGAAATGTCGTTTGTATTGTATGCCCCGTTTACTATCTGGGCATTAACTGTATTTTCTGCAAATACTAAGCTGAAAATTAATGCTCCTATGTAACCAATACTCTTTTTCATTTTTATCGTATTTTTAAAGGAATTGGATCAAGATCGCGAGTTTCGCCATTGTCCCCAACTGCTCTGATATTACCAATATATACTACCTCTTCAGGATTTAACCTTCTGAATTGTTCTTTTTGATCTTCTGTAAAACGATTTGAATTTGACTCCCAGCGATTAACGTAGCCACCCGGACCAGGCACTTCAACTGTAAACTGTGTGATGGTATATTGAAAATCAAAATCAAAATCTTCCAAAACTGCCATTACACCTTGTTCTACCAGCAATCTTTCTTTTCGTATTGTACCTCCTGACTGACCGGCAACCTGTGCAACGGGGTCGGGAACTCTTTTCACGCGCCACTGGCTGGAACCAACTAACCTTCTTTCTCCGCCAATATTGGAATAAACCGACACGACAGTGTTTCTGCCCTGTTCGTCGAGTTCATCCGGGCGTACAATATATTCGTTGCCACTTTTAACTACTGTTCCGTTTGTCATTTGCACTTCCAGGTTCTCCTGGGGTATTCCTCCACCGCCAACATCAAACGGGTTATCGAGGCCGCGGTAAAATACATTCATTCGTGTGGCCGACATAGTGACACTGGGACGTGTAACCTGATATTCCTGCGAGAAAGGATAATTTCTCACAATACCGGCGGGTGTTTTGTACTTAATAACACCACTCCAGCTAAAAACGCCAGGTTCATTGGCTTCCACACGGTAGGTTGCTTTTCCGTCCTGAACATTTACCGGCCGGTTGTTAATTAATATCTCGGGTTGCTGGGTGGTATCTTCAGCAGCCAGAAAAACTTCAGCTACATATTCTTCGCCTTGCAATACAATATTTGAATTTGGAATTACCCGCGCCCCCAGTTTGTTGAATTTAAACGACCCGGCATCAATCTGTGAAAATAAATAGTTGATAAGGTTTGCCTCGGTATTTTTTACATCAATCTGAATTTTGGAAAGCAAAGTAAGAATAGCCACCAGTGGTTTATTCAGAAAACGTTCGCTTTCCCACGATTTTCTTTCGCCGCCTTCTCTTAAGTTAACCGGTGGATCGGAAGTGTCGAGTGCACTTTCAACAGTATTTATCAGTTCGGTATCGGTCTCCTCAATAAGGGCAACCATGTTACCTCTGTACTCATTAATTTTTTCTTTTAAAATCTCGGCATTCCCTTGGGTTATTAAAAATTCTGAAGGCGAATTCAAATCATCTTCTTTTTTCAGGATTAAAGTATCGCCACTTTCGGTAACCAGGTAAAAATCATTTTCTCGCAAGGGGCTCTCGTCAGATACCGGGATAGCTCCGGAATCTCTGACTAAATCCTCTTTCAGTTTTGAAAGGTATAAATACATTTGGGAAGTCAGCATTTTCACACTGTCCGCCTTATCTTTCCACTCTTTCACTTTGGTTTCATTTTCAGCATATGCCTGTTCGAAAGAAGCATATACCTGTGCATTTTTCATGTCCACTGTTTCCAGGGTCTGGATAAGGCTTGAATCCACTACCTGGAATGCATCGAGCACCTCGGCCGCAACGTTGAGTGCCAACATTGCAGTGAGGACAATGTACATCATGTTTATCATTTTTTGCCGCGGTGTTTCCGGACAATTTTTTGCACCCATAGTATAACTTCTATATGTTATTTCTTATAACTCATAGCACCCAGCATATTACCATAAATGGTATTCAGTGCTTCCAGGTTTTTATTCAACTTTTCTGCATTCTCTTTATACTTCTCGAGTTCGGAAACCGAAGAGGATAGTATTTCATTCATTTGAGACAGATCTTTGGTGAATTTATGACTGGCTTCAAACTGGCTCTTTGTCCCTTGCAATTGGTTCTCAAAGTTCTCGTTTAAGGCACTTATATTTTGGTTCAGTTTTTCAAGGTTGTTGTAATATTGTTTCGATCCCTCTCCAATATTTTTTATTTCGTTTGAGAATGTAACAGTTGCTCCATTTACAGTTTCAGCAATCTTTTTCCCTGTTTCTGAAAGCTGTGCCGAAAATTCCTCACTGCCTTTTTGCAGTGTATCAATTGTTCCTTTGCCTGTTTCCGAAAATTGTTGCGATGCAGCGGTGTAGGAGTCAACTAATTTATTCACCGATTCATTAATTGAGTCGTTGGCACGTTTATTAATTTCGGCCAGTGAATTCATTGACTCGGAGGCCGAACTCAGGTTTTTAACATACATATCGGTGGCCAGTGTTGCCGAGGAAATATCGCTGATGCCCCGTGCAGCAGCTGACAGTTCAGATAAACTCTTTCCAACTTTGTCGAGGAGTTCGGGAGATAAATCTGAAGATGCAAGCAACTGGTTGAACCCTCCTTTACTATTGTTCTGGTTCAACTCATCCATATCCATCATTTCGTATTCTTCGCGCAATTCAGGATAAACTTTCCCCCAGTCGGGCATCTCAAGTGGCGGTTCAAAAGCTGACAAAAAGAAAATTAAGGCTTCAGTTATAAGCCCGATAGTAAGAAATAAGCCGGAGTATTCCCAGTGCTGGAGTTTGAACAGTGCTCCAAGCATTACAACAGATGCACCCCATCCATAAACATAGCCCATGAATGTTTTCCAGCGTTTTGTTTTGAAAATCTCACCTAGATTCATATTGCAGTGATAAAAGTTAGTTGCTAATTAAATTCTTCTCCAAAAGTTGACCGTACACATCTAAATCCAACGTATGACTTTGTAGTGTCCTGGTATTCGAAACTGCGCGTAGAAACCTGAGTAAAGTAAGCAATGTCTTTCCATGAGCCTCCTCGTACAACTTTGCGTTTCATCACAGGCGGATCGTCTGGCCTTGCATTGTAGGTAAAAGTCGGGTTTAAATCGCTGTAATAGTTATAACCCGCTTCGTCGTATGCTGTTTCGGTCCATTCAGCCACGTTGCCCGCCATGTCGTATATTCCGTATTCATTGGGTTCGTAGCTTCCAACTTTCATGGTTGAAATTCCGCCGTCCTCAACATAATTGCCTCGCAACGGCTTAAAGTTGGCAAGAAAAACCCCGTCTTCGTCACGGGTATAGTAGCCTCCCCACGGGTACATCGAAAAATCTTTTCCGCCACGGGCTGCATATTCCCATTCTACTTCTGTGGGCAAACGGTAAGCCTGAACAGTGGGCTCTCTTTTTGAGGTTAAATAGTCGGTATGAATTTTAGTTCTCCAGTTGCTGAAAGCCATTGCTTGTTTCCAGGTAACACCAACCACCGGATAATCGTCGAAACCGGGATGCCAGAAATACCGTGTGGCCCAGGGTTCGTTGTATGAATAGGTAAAATCCCTTATCCACGCAAGTGTATCGGGATAAACGTGTACCCTGTCATTCAAAATAAAGTCTGAACGGTTTTCAATGGGCCGCAGTTCCCCTTCGCTGTCGTAAACATTTCCCTCGTAGCTTTGGGTTTCGTAATTATAGCTGTTGGAGCGTTTGGCTGCCTGCTGAAGATCTATCCACCAGTACTCATAAACAAGTTTTCGACTGTCAATTTCTTTTTTTCCAAAAAACCGTTCATTTTCCGGAACATATAAATCCTGCATTGCCATCTGGAAATCAGGATCGCTCCAGTCAATTTTTTCATCCCAGTTAATCCGTGGCGGATCAATAGGCGTTCCGTTCCGGTCTTCGGTAATCAGGAATTCGGGGTACTGATCCCCCAGCATCCGGCGTGCTATTGAGTCCCTGACCCAATGGACAAACTGACGGTATTCGTTGTTTGTAATTTCGGTATCGTCCATCCAGAACGCTTCCTGCGAAACTGTTTTGGTTGGAATACCCGACATTGCGGGATCCTGATCGCTGGGACCAATATTGAAACTTCCCCGCCGGACGTAAACCATTCCGTAAGGTTGAGATTCATTCCACTTTGGTCTCTCCTGCACTCCCATCAGCTCTCCGTTTCCCGATTGGTTACAGGAGGAAAAACCGATAATTGTGAAGAGTACAATTGCAATAAAAAGAAATTTTTTCATAGCTCAATATATATGGCTTTCTTTACAAAAATCTAATACTTTTATATTTTTTACTCCGACTGCGCTCCAGATCAATCGAATAGCTGACAAAGATTTCGTGTGATGCGAAACCTTCGTAACCGATTGCCGAAGTAACCAGATCGAACGAATATCCTACTTTTAGTCCATTTTCCATTTCAATCCCCATCAACAATGCCACAGCATCGTTTACACGATAGCTTAGTCCACCCCAAAAACGATCGTCGTAAACAAGGTTTGTATTTAAATCCAGCTGCCAGCCTGCCAGGTCTGATTTAAACATGAACGACGGGCGTAACTCAAATAACGGATCGGCTAATTTAATATTGTATCCGCCGGTTAAATAATAGTGCCTTGCCATAAACGTAACTGCCTGTTCATCGAACTTAATAACAGCCTGGTTTAAATGGGTAACCGACACTCCTAAATAATAGTTATTTGCCGACAAATACAAACCAGCTCCAAAGTCGAATGCCATTTGACTAACATCTCCCTGTGGTATTCCCGGATCGGAACCCGGCTGGGTGTATAAATCATCTTCAGGCACTTCCCATTCCCCGTTCAAACTTTTATTGAATAATCCCAGAGACAACCCAATTCCCAATGTTCCCATGCTCAAATCAGCTTTGTATGCATAATTGGCATTTATCATGGTATTATTTTCATTTCCCAATTGGTCACTAACAATATTTAAACCCAAACCACTTGGTGTGCCAAACAAATTCACGGCTCCATCAACACTGAAAACGAGTGTTTTGGGCGCGCCTGGCATACCTTCCCACTGATAACGGTTTAATATGATTCCACTTATAACATCTTCTGCTCCAGCATATCCCGGGTTTACGCCCAATTTATAATGCATATTGTTGGTAAACTGTGGATCTTGCTGGCCCATAGCCGCTAAATTAACTAATATCAGCAAATATAGTAAAGAAAATATTTTTTTCATACTCCTCAATGGATGCGGCATAAACAATTTCTCAATCCATGCTAAAGAAATAAAAAATTGTTGTTTGTAACAAACTTCATTTAACATTGGTATGCAAAGAACGGATTCATTATTTTATTATTTTGATAAACCATCCATTTTTTGAACGTACCGGAGCCATTTATGAGGTATTTCGTTGGCTGCAGCCTGGCGATAATCTTCTTCTGAACAGGCAAAAAGATGCGTTTCGCCCGCTACTGAATTCACTTCAAACCACCATCTTTTGGTTGCAGGCTCGTTAAAAAAAACCAGTGGTTGATCCAAATCGTCAATTTCAACTTTATAAACTACACTGTTATCAGCAGGTTGTAAATTTTCGTCATTTCGGGTGGTGCAACCTTCCAGAAAATACCAAATAATTTCGGCAGCCAGTTTTACGGTAATCAAGTTATTGTCTGAAGCCGGGTTGAGTTCAAACAAACCGAAATTTTTCAGCCGTTCGCTCATCCCTGCATAACGGGCCAGCTGGCAGGCTTCCTCACCTCTCAAGCCGTTTGGGTTTGTCTGTGTTGCGGCTGGTGCTTCGGTGTATTTTATTGCGCCCACATCAAATGACAAAACATCGGTATTGCGCATTAAAGGTTCCGATTGAAAAAAATTCTCGCGCAGTTGCCCTAACCTCAGGTGTTCTGTTAAGCCGGGAGTTTTTTCAATCAGTTTTTGCCCCACCAGGTGATTTTGATAAGCAATGAGGTTGAATTGAAAAAGCTTTGGCAGATTTTTAAATACCCGTGTTAAATAGTTCGATGAATGGAATGCCTCTACTCCTTTTTTAATGTCGAGCATTGCATCGACAGCCGAAAGCGAGAAAAAACGATTATTGACAAAAGCATCGCAAACCCCCACTGTTAAATCCTGGCTGCCCCCAATTATAACCGAAACAATGTTCATTTCAGCAAAGTACTCCACCACATCGCGTATGGCGAGCAGCGTTCCTTTCAGGCTGCCCGTTGGTTTCAGGTTTCCCAGGTCGGCAATGTTCAGGTTGGAGTTTAACGCTGCCAAACGGTACAATTCCTGCCGAACCAAATTGGGAGTTGATGATGGTGCCGGATTATATTCTCCGTTGAAGACCGGCACACCAAACAAAACAATTTTTGCACTCGAAATAGTTGAAGCAGTAAGTTTAGTGGTGAAAGATTCGACAGATGCGCCCAGCGAATATTTTCCCAATGATTTGTCATTTGCGTCAAAACGCGAAAAATCAACAGGATCGAAATAATCGAAAACTTCCATTCATGAAAAATTTAGGCAAAAATAAGGCAAATGTTGAATCATCTGCCTTTTTGTTCTATTTCTTTTTCCTTCTCCTTCCCGATTTTGGGGCCGGTGCTTCTTCAATTATTTTTTTGCAATCTTCGAGCGATAAATCTTCAGCCTTCAGTTTCTTCGGAATTTTGTAATTCTTCTTTTTGAAAGAAATGTAAGGCCCCCATCTTCCGTTCAAAACTCTAAGCTCAGGTTCTTCATCAAAAGTTTTAATAATTGCTTTCCGGTCCTTTTCGCGTTTGGCCTCAATTAATTCAATCGCCTTGTCGAGTTCAACCGTGTATGGATCGTTCTCTTTGCCGAGTGAAACAAACTTATTGTCGTGCCGCACATAAGGGCCAAAACGACCAATATTTACGGTAACTTTTTTGTCTTCATATTCGCCCAGTTCGCGTGGCAGTTTAAATAAATCGAGGGCATCCTCCAGTGTGATTGTTTCAAGATGCTGCCCGTTGCGGAGGCTGGCAAATTGCGGCTTTTCGTCGTTGGTTTCGGAAGAGGCTTCACCAAGCTGGGCTACCGGGCCGTAGCGGCCAATTTTAACCGAAACCTGTTTGCCGGTTTTTGGGTCGGTCCCCAGCACGCGTTCGCCTTTTGAGCGGCCGGAATTTTCCAGCACATCTTCAACTATTTTGTGAAACGGCTTGTAGAATCTATCGATCATTTCATTCCAAACCTTCTCCCCTTCAGCAATATCATCAAAATCTTTTTCTACACTGGCCGTGAAGTTGTAGTCCATTATTTGTTTGAAATTCTCCATTAAAAAATCGGTAACCACCATTCCCACATCGGTTGGGAAGAGTTTCGATTTTTCGGCTCCGGTAATTTCCGTTCTCTTTTGTTCTGAAATTTTATCGTGGTTCAACGTAATAACATTAAACTCGCGCTCCGTTCCCGGGCGATCTTCTTTTACAACATAATTACGATTTTGAATAGTTGTAATGGTAGGTGCATAAGTTGACGGGCGGCCAATTCCGAGCTCCTCGAGGCGTTTCACCAGCGAAGCCTCTGTATAGCGTGGAGGTTTTTGTGAGAAACGCTGCATTGCAATAATCTCGGCCATGCGCAATGCATCATTGGCTTTCAGCGGAGGAATAATATCCTGGGCAGGCCCGCTGTTCCCGTTTTCATCATCGGTCGATTCCATGTACACTTTCAGAAAACCGTCGAAAATCAGCACCTCGCCGGTTGCTACAAATTTTTCGGGTGCAGTGGAAACATTGATGTTTACTGTTGTTTTTTCCAGTTTGGCATCGGCCATTTGCGAAGCAATTGTTCTTTTCCAAATCAGTTCGTACAAGCGCCTTTCCTGGTTCGACCCCTCAACAGTTTCATTGCTCATGTAGGTTGGCCGGATGGCTTCGTGCGCTTCCTGTGCCCCCTTCGATTTGGTTTGGTATTTCCTGATTTTCAGGTAATCTTCGCCGTGTAAATCAAGAATTTTTTGTTTGGCTGTATTAATGGCCATGTTCGACAGGTTCACCGAATCGGTACGCATGTAAGTAATTTTACCTCCTTCGTAAAGGCGTTGCGCCACAGCCATGGTTTGCGAAACCGAAAAACCCAGTTTACGGCTGGCTTCCTGCTGAAGCGTGGAAGTTGTAAACGGCTGTGAAGGTGAACGTTTGGTTGGTTTTTTGGTTACGTTGCTGACCGAAAATTCAGCCGACTGGCATTTTTTCAGAAAGTCGAGGGCTTCATCTTTTTCTGAAAACCTTTTTGAAAGTTCGGCTTTTAGTTCGGAGGTATTCCCATTTTCATCGCTGACCAGAAATTTCCCGGTAACACGATAATTCGATTCACTTTTAAATTTGATAATTTCCCGTTCGCGATCCACAATCAACCGGACAGCCACCGATTGCACCCTGCCGGCCGAAAGTGAGGGTTTCACTTTTTTCCACAATACCGGCGAAACCTCAAAACCTACAATGCGGTCGAGTACCCGGCGTGCCTGCTGGGCATTCACCAGGTTATCATCTATCGACCGTGGATTTTTAATGGCTTCCTGGATGGCTTCTTTGGTAATTTCATGAAAAACAATGCGTTTTGTATTTGAAGGATCAAGTTTCAACACTTCCTTCAGGTGCCAGGCAATGGCTTCTCCCTCGCGGTCTTCATCGGATGCGAGCCATACTGTTTCAGCATCTTTGGCCAGTTTCTTCAACTCGGTTACAACCTTCTTTTTATCAGGAGTAACAACATATTTGGGTTGATAATTTTTTTCCAAATCAATCCCAAAGTCTTTCTTTTCCAGGTCGCGTATATGGCCCATGCAGGATGTAACATGGTACCCTTTTCCTAAAAATTTCTCAATTGTTTTTGCTTTTGCAGGTGACTCGACAATGACAAGGTTTTCTTGCATAAATATATGTTCCTTTCTAAAAAAATTTCTGCAAATTAAAGAAAATGAATCGCTAAGTTCAAAATTTATTTTGTTTATTTATTTCTACCCAATTGATAATGATTAATTTATTTTCTTAAAATAAAAATATTTATCCCCGTTGTTGCGTTTAAAAAATTGGAGCCACACCAGAATGATTTATATTTGTCGGATTATTAATTCACATGAATTTATGACTGAAGAAAAAAATAATAATTATAAAAAATACATTGTCGGGTTTTGGTCAATTATCTTAACCGGAATTCTTGCCCTGGTTATAATTTTTGTTTCTATTGCAAAAGGCTGGATGGGTTTTATGCCCTCTTTTGAGGAACTTGAAAACCCGCCAAATATCCTGGCTTCAGAAATATATTCATCAGACGGAAAGATTCTCGATAAATATTTCCTTCGCGAAAACAGGACTTTTGTTGGTTACGAGAACCTGCCGCAACACTTGATTGATGCCTTAATTGCCACCGAAGATGTAAGGTTTTACCGCCACTCGGGTATCGACCTGCGGGGTTTGGCCAGGGTTGTTAAAGGACTTATAACCGGTGATACCAGTTCTGGCGGTGGAAGTACCATTAGTCAGCAACTGGCCAAAAATCTTTTCCCGCGCACCAGTTTTGACAGTTTCCGGGAACTTGTTTTCAGGAAATTTAAGGAATGGGTAATTGCCGTAAAACTGGAACGCAGCTACACCAAAGAAGAGATTATAATGATGTACCTCAACAAGTACGATTTCCTGAACCATGCAGTTGGAATAAAATCGGCAGCCAATGTATATTTCAGCATTCCTCCCGATTCACTTCAGCTACACCAGGCAGCCATGCTGGTGGGCATGGCAAAAAATTCGTCGCTCTACAATCCTGTCCGCCGCCCCGAACTGGTAAAACAACGCCGTAACGTAGTGCTCAACCAAATGGAAAAGTACGGCTTTATTACAAAAACGGTACGAGATTCAGTGAAGCAACTCCCCCTGGATCTCGACTACCAGAAAGTGGATTACCGAATTGGGCCAGCCCCGTATTTCAGGGAGTACCTGAGGCTTACACTTACCGCCAACAAACCCGAGCGAAGTGATTACGCATCGTGGCAAACCCAGCAATTTATTGAAGATTCCGTTGAATGGCAAACCAATCCGTTGTACGGTTGGTGCAACAAAAATATTAAACCCGATGGAAATAACTACAACTTATATTCAGATGGATTAAAAATTTACGCCACCATTGATTCGCGGATGCAGAAATACGCGGTTGAGTCAGTAAGACAACATCTGAAAAATGATCTCCAGCCCGAATTTGACGGAAGTATTAAATACCTCGACAATCCGCCATTCGCGAACAACATGACCAGCGAACAGGTCGAAAACCTCCTGAACAGGGAAATAAGGCGCAGTGAACGTTTCCGGGTATTGAACGAGCAGGGGAAAAATTTCAGGGAGATAAAGGAGAATTTCAAACAGCCGGTTGAAATGACTGTTTTCTCCTGGGAAGGAGAGATCGATACGCTCATGTCACCGCTCGATTCCATCAAATGGTACCTGCGCTATTTTCGTTCGTCGTTTATGGCCATGGAACCCCACAGCGGGCAGGTAAAAGCATACGTGGGCGGCCCCAACTACAAACATTTTATGTACGACATGGTAAAGGGCGGGAAACGCCAGGTTGGATCCACCGTAAAACCATTCCTTTATACACTTGCCATGCAAAATGGCCTCACCCCGTGTACAAAAGTTCCGTATGTAAGCCAGCAATTCCAGATGCCCGACGGTACAATCTGGGAACCCAAAGATTCTGAATATGACGAAGAAAACGAAGGTAAACTGGTAACATTAAAATGGGGGCTGGCACAGTCGCGCAATAAAATTTCGGCGTGGGTGATGAAACAGTTCACCCCGCAGGCTGTAGTAGATGTGATGGAGCGCATGGGCATTTACAGCCCCATCGATCCGGTACCTTCTTTGTTTTTGGGAACTTCGGATATCACATTATATGAAATGGTTGGGGCTTTTAATACCTATGCCAACCAGGGCGTTTATGTGAAACCCTACTTTGTTACGCGAATTGAAGACCAGCACGGAAATGTCATTGCTACATTCCAGCCCGAACGCAGGGAAGCCATTGACGAACAGACAGCCTACCTGATGATTAACCTGTTGCAGGGAGTAATTGATGAAGGAACCGGAATTCGGTTACGTATTTCAAACCTGTTTCGTGAAAGGGTAACGGAGGACTACGGAAGTTTCACCATGCCCATTGCCGGGAAAACGGGGACCACACAAAACCATTCCGACGGATGGTTTATGGGAATAACTCCGAAACTGACTGCTGGTGTGTGGACCGGAGCCGACCTGCGAAGCATCCATTTCCGTACCATTGCCTCCGGCCAGGGAGCCAACATGGCCCTACCCATTTGGGGATACTTTTTCAAAAAAGTGCTGGCCGATGAGTCGCTGGGATTCACCGAAGACATGGAATTTGAGAAACCCGAGAATTTCAATATCAACCTCGATTGCGACGATAATATCCAGGAAAAACGGGAGCCTTCGGATTACAATGATTTCTTTTAATCTTAAAACCTGTTCATCCTTATTTTCTCAAACTGCAGCTCCTCAAACGGTTTCCCCGCGCGTTGCTGGTCAGGGTAACCAATTGCAACTATGCTCAACACCCTGTAATTTTCAGGCATTCCCAGTAATTTCTGAATGTGTTTTTCAGATGAAAGTTCTCCAGAATGCATCCGGTTACGGATTTGAATCCAGCAACTGCCCAATTCCAGTGACTGTGCGGTGAGCTGCAACAAAATGGATGCGATGGAGCAATCTTCAATCCACACATCGTTTTTGGTTTCGTCGGCGCACACCACAATGGCAAGCGGGGCTGTTTTCAATGGCATAATTCCGTGCGGCTTGCATTCTTTCAACCGGCCAATAGTTTCCTTGTCGTCCACAAAAATGAATTCCCACGGATTGATATTTTTTGATGAAGGTGAACGAAGCGCAGCCTCTTTCAAAATGTCGAGCTTTTCTTGCTCAATGGGTTGTTCGGTGTATTTCCGGATGCTCCGGCGATTGCGCAAAATGTCTATCATTGTTTTGTTTTGATTGTGATGATTTCAAATAAAAGAAATTTTTCTAACTTCAAAATCTCAATTAATCCTGATATGATGAAAATTAAAGTATTATTACTCTTCGCCCTCCCAATTGCGCTGTTTTCATGCCAAAACAATTACTATTCGATGGACGATTTTGAAAAGGTAAAAAAAATCGATGCCCATTTTCATATTTACACCAACGAACCGGCTTCACTGGAACAGGCCCAAAAAGACAATTTCAGCCTGCTGGCTATTAACACGTTTTCTGGCGGTTGCGAACGGGTGGTGGAAGCTCATCACTGGTTGAAAGCACAGAAACAACAGCACCCGGACATAATTGAATTTTCAGCCACTTTTTGCCTCGACGGCTGGGACGAACCGGGCTGGACAGAAAACACCATTGCGTGGATTGACCGTTGCATAGACGATGGTGCCATTGCCGTGAAAGTGTGGAAGAATATCGGAATGGAATTCCGCGATGAAGACAGTGTTCTGATTATGATTGACCATCCCCAATTTGATCCGGTTTTTCAACACCTTGCCGATAACAATATTCCGCTGGTCGGTCATTTGGGCGAACCCAAAAACTGCTGGCTCCCGCTCGATGAAATGACCACGAAAAACGACAGTAATTATTTCGCCAACAATCCCCAATACCACATGTACAAACATCCGGAATATCCATCGTACGAAGAGCAAATGGCGGCCCGCGACCGGATGCTTGAAAAAAATTCGGACCTCACATTTATCGGGTGCCACCTGGCCAGCCTCGAGTGGAGCGTGGATGAAATGGCGGCGTTTCTCGACCGCTTTCCAAATGCTGCCATGGACATGGCCGCCCGCATGGGACAACTGTTTTACCAAACCCGTGAAGACCGTGAAAAGGTGCGCAACTTTTTTATCGACTACCAGGACCGCATACTTTATGGCACCGACATTATCGACCGCGGCGGAAACCCGGAAGCATTGCAGCAACGGATGCACGAAACCTGGCTCAACGACTGGGAATACCTTGCAACCGATAATACGATGACCAGCAATTTAATCTATGGCGAATTTCGCGGACTGAAACTCCCGAAAGAGGTAATAGGCAAAATTTATTTTGAGAATTGTAAGAAGTGGTATGATACTAACTGGTAAAATGAAAGGCCATACAACTCAACTAATGCAAAAGCATAAAAGAGACAGATTAATTCAATCTATTGCATTAGCCGTACATCGATTATTCCTCCTTTAACCGGATTTTACTTTAACAAAGCTCAGTCATTCAGTGAGATAAGCTGATATTTTTTCGATTTTGTTGCTACAAATGTTTTTCCAAGTCTGTTTTTTTCATATTGAAAAGTTTTAAAACCTGTTGCTGTAGCTCGTTGAGTCCTGTTATTTTAATGCTTTCGACATTTCTCCCTAAATTTAATTTTACCAGTTTAATATCCTTGAGTTCCTCTAATATGTCAGAAAATGGCAGCTTACTTTTTGTTTTTTTCGTTCCATGTTACCAGGAAAGGGAAGATTTTGTCTTCCATCTCTTTGACAATGGCGTAAGAAAACATGGAAAGCAACACATGCCCGGAGGTTTGGACTTCGTTTTGGTGATAGACCGGGCGTACCTGGATATTATTGCTTTTAAAATCGCGGAATGCATGTTCAACATGCTGTAAATTTTTGTCCTTCCAAATTGTAGCGGATTTTCATCCCCCTGTCTCCCACAAAAATAACCTGGCTGACTTGTCCAACGCGGAATTTTCCGATGCGTTTGTATTGCCTGATATGGTTTTTGTAGGCATCTTTGATGAGGTTCCCGCGGTATTCGTTATAACGGGTTGTATCAATGTCGTTCAAAAGGTTTTTAATGAACAGGGTAAACCTTTTGGCAGTTGGCGGGCATTCCAGTTTTTCCACAGCATCGAAAAAATTTATTTCCTGTGATTTCCCGGTTGTATTGAGGTAAAACTTTTTGAGCTTGCCGGGCCTGAAAAAAGTGATTAATTCGTTTTTTTCGAGTTCCGGCTTTTTCATACCCGAGCGGGTTTTTTTAGGCAACCGTTTGATTTTCTCGAATAAATCGGGATTGCCGTCACGTAACTCCCGCATCATTTCGAGGTATTTCAGTTCGGATGTTTCTTCTTCCTCACCGGAATAGGCTTTTTTACTGTTCAAGGTATTGAATAGTTCCTGGCTTCCGATTTCTTCGCCTTCGGTTAAATATTTGGCATCTTCCCCCATAATGTAATGAAACATTTGCAGCTTATTGGTAATGTTGTTTTCCAACCCCAAATGTCTGTCGGAATGTGAAGTTGGGAAGAAATTAAAAATAAAGATGTTTTTATACTTCGAACCTAACCTGTTTACATGGCCTACGCGTTGCAAAACTCTTGTTGGGTTCCAGGGCAAGTCGTAATTAATTAAAACATTGGAGCGGTGCAGGTTTATTCCTTCTGCCAGAATATCGGTGGTAATCAGGTATTTTATATCGTCCTGATGGTCGATACTATTCGGGTCGAAATTATCTTTTATCATTTCGCGTGTGATTTTTGGGTCTTCATGAATTGGTTCCCAAAGGATGTCCACCTTTTTTAATAAAGCTAAATCGTACTTTAAATCGTCAATAAACCGGGAACCATTGAAAGAGCCAAAGTTATCAGAGATATATTTCTGAGCCTTTTCATCTTCTACCAATTGTTCCAGGGTTTCCAGGTCGTCATTTGCCAGCAAGTCATATACATTCGTTTTTTTACTGATGTAAACCGTCCCCTGGTTGTACATTTCAATAAACTTTTTGTAGGAATTGATAAAACGCTTTATGCTTCGTTTGAATGCATAAAAACTGCTCTCCAACCTTTAATCCATTTTTCCAAAGTATAATATTACAGCAAAATTAACACTTTCCAAAACCTCTTGCAATACTTTAATTTAGGGGGACACTCCTTATTCACAATAAAAAATTGGGTGCTGTTTTTGAAGCAGGCACCCATTTTCTTTTATCCGTCAAGCGGTTCCAACCGCTATACGGGTTGCTGGTGAGAAGGGAACCGTTCTCTCCAAAAAGAACGGTTCCTTTTTCACTTTTTAAAACGCATCATCCAGTGTGCGCACGGTCAACACCTCGTTGAGTTGTTGTTCAGAAATTTCGGTTTCGAGATGAATGGTTCTGGTTTCACCGGGCAACATGTCGAAATAATTATCCGAGAAAAATCCCTCCTCGCTACCCAGCCGGAAGTAAACATTTTTGGCCAGTTTGTCGGTGCTCACTTCAATGTCAAATCCGTTATCGGCTTGCGAAACGGTGTATTCCACGTTGGGTTCCGGCACGTTCAGCTCTTTAAAGGGCCGGAAAAAGAAGGTATTTTTCGAAATGGTTTCGTTGTTTTCAACCAGCTCGGCTGAGAGCAACAGTTCGCGTGTATTTTTGCCATAGAGGAATTCCCGGTAGTTTTCATTGAAATAGTCGCTGCTGGAGTTGGCAGGAAGTTCAACCAGTGAGGCTTTTTCCCAGATTACGCGGCCACTGAAATCCATCAGTTTTAAAATAAGCTGTGCATTTACATTTTCGAGCCGGTCGTTTACAATGCCCACTTTCAGTTTCAAATCATCGATATAAGGGCTGACCAAAACGGGTTCAAAACCTTTTTTCACGTAATATTGCAGTGCTTTCCACTTCTGGTAATAGTCGGTTGAACTCCATGATGCTACCGGCCACACATCATTCAACTGCCAGTAAAGGCTGCCCATGGTAAACGGCATGGCGCGGCGGTGACCTTCCAACCCAAACTTGATTCCTTCGGCCTGCAACACGTGATTTACATACAAGAACGATTCAAAATCTTTGGGCTGCTTGTATTCTTTCAGCATGTAATATTCAATGGTTTCATTTCCGATGGACGAACGCTGGTGCGATTTCATCACCTCCGAGTAGATATCGTAATCCTGTGGTTCAGCATATTTTTCCACCGTGTTCATTTCGGGGAACGACTGGAACCCGTACTCGCTCATGAACCGTGCAAGGTGAGTGGCGTAGGTTTCAAAGGGTTCTTTGCCCCACCAAACGCCCCAGTAGTGTTCGTCGCCGTTTACCAGGTCGGCCTGGACTCCTAATCCTGAGGAAGGGCTTGATCCCCAGTAACTGCGTTGCGGGTCGAGCTCTTCAACTACTTCGGGCAGTGTTTCATGGAAAATATCGACATAAGCCTGCCACACTTTTTCGGGGACATCTTCGCCCTGTCTTTCGGCAATTCCTTTCCAGCCCCAGGTGTTCCAGGCAGTTAGAATTTCGTTATTTCCACACCACAAAGCAATGCTCGGGTGGTTGCGCAGCCGCTTTACATTGTCGATGGCTTCCTGCCGGATATTTTCCAGGAATGGTTCGTCGTTGGGGAACATCGCACAGGCAAACATAAAATCCTGCCAAACCAGGATGCCGTTTTCGTCGCACAGGTCGTAAAAAATATCTTCTTCGTAAACACCGCCACCCCAAACACGCAACATGTTCATGTTCGATTTTTTGGCCGTTTCAATCATTGTGCGGTAATTTTCGTCGGTAACCCGTGGCAAAAACATATCGTTTGGAATGATGTTGGCACCTTTCATAAATACAGGGTGACCGTTTAGTTTGAAATAGAACGAAGTGCCGTGTTCGTCTTCTTCGCGCACCAGTTCGAGCGTGCGAATTCCGATCCGGGTATCTTCAGAAAATGTTCGCTGACCAATTTTCATTTTCCCGGTGATGTTATACAAATGCGCTTCTCCCAAACCGTTTGTCCACCACAATTCAGGGTTTTCAATTTCAAAATCCACAGAGTATTTATTCACGCCTTCCTCTAACTGAACTTTATTGCTGGCAAGCGTTGTTCCGTCGTTCAAAACCGAAAGTGTGGCCTTGTCATTTCCTCCAGCTTCCACTTCAAAAACAGCGGTGAACGTGGCTTTTTCATCAGAAACTTCGTGCTGCACAATTTGCAGGTTTTCAATTCGGGCTTCGTCCCAGGCTTTTAACAGAACCGGTCGCCAGATTCCGCTGGTCACCAGTCGTGGCCCCCAGTCCCAGCCGTAATGGTACCCTGCTTTGCGGGTGTAAATGCTCACACGTTTATTGCCTTCCACCTGGCCACGTTCGGCCTGGTCGTTTTCGGCTCCGGGGTAAACAAATTCGTTGGCATCGTACTTTTCCAGACCAATTTTTATGGGCGATTTAAACAAAATCCGCAGCTCGTTTTCGCCTTCGTTAAGCACCTCTTTTACATCCACCTGCCACTCGCGAAACATGTTGTTGGCAGCCAATATCTGTTCATCGTTTAAAAATACATCGGCGTACGTGTCGAGTCCTTTAAAATCGAGCTCCACACGGTCGCGGTTGAGCATATTCTTATCGGCTGTAAACGTGGTTTTGTACTCCCAGTCTTCTTTGTCAATCCACTGAAGATCGAGCTCATTCAACCGATAATACGGATCATCGATAACATTATTTGCCATCAAGTCTGTATGTACCGTTCCGGGAACAGTTGCGTCCATCCACTCTGTTTCACTCGCCTGGCGAAACTTCCACCCCTCACTGATTTCTTTCTGAACCATCAGGTTGGCATCTTTTTCTTCCTGCCGGCAGCCCCATGAATTTATCAGGGCAAGTGCCATACTTACTAACAAACCTTTTTTTATTGACATTTTTCGATTTTTTTGAGGTGCTAAATTTCGAAAAACATCTTCATATATCAAAC
>Ga0194138_10000424_pt1 | contig 20382 bp, 37 predicted proteins | sample TARM_MetaG_T2_14_FD_134022 | JGI IMG/M metagenome (GOLD analysis project Ga0194138, IMG submission 134022) | Freshwater microbial communities from Pennsylvania, USA, analyzing microbe dynamics in response to fracking - TARM_MetaG_T2_14 (version 2) | ecosystem: Environmental > Aquatic >...
ATAATCTCCACGGCTCCCGTCGTGGAATCCGTTGAATGCCTGATCAGGAGAATTTAGCATGGCAATCAGCTTTACCCGCTACGTAGACATTACGTCGGGCGTCGGCGGGGGCGCAGGCGTCCGCCAGCGCGACCTCATCGGGCGGTTGTTCACTGCGAACAACTTGGTTCCCCCGGCGTCGTTCATCGAGTTCGACAACGCCGACGACGTGTCCACCTACTTCGGCTCGACCTCCGAGGAATACGCCCGCGCGGCGTTCTACTTCGGGTGGATCAGCAAGAACATTACCAAGGCCCGCAAAATCGCGTTTGCCCGGTGGGTTGACGCGGATGTTGCGCCGCGCATCTATGGCGTGAAGGGCGCGCAGGCGGTCGGCACCTATACCGGAATCACCGATGGTTCGTTCAGCCTCACGCTCGCAGGCGTGACCGAGGATTTCACCGCGCTCAACTTCTCGACCGCAACGAGCCTCGCGGACGTGGCTGGCATCATTGAAGGCGCCATTCAAACCGGCACCGGCACGCTCTGGACTGCCGCAACGGTGGCCTGGGATGCGGTCGGGAATCGCTTCACCTTCGTGGGTGGCGCTGTCGGAGATGCGTCGATCTCGGTTGCGGCTGGCACCACGGGCACCGACGTTGCGTCGCTTCTCGGCTGGCTCTTTGGCGCGGTTATCGCTGATGGCTCGGACGTGCAGACGATCACCGACACCCTCGTCGCGTCCACCGACGCCTCCAACAACTTCGGCTCGTTCCTGTTCATTCCGACCTTGACCGATGCGCAGATCGAGGAAGCGGCGACCTGGAACGGCACGCAGAACGTCATGTTCCAGTTCTACGTCCCGACCACCGCGATCAAAGCCGCCGACTACTACGCGCTCTTGTCGGGCAATGCGGGTGTCGGCGTGACGCTTTCGCCGACTGCCGGGGAATACCCGGAAATGGTGCCCATGATCATCTTGGCGGCGACGGACTACAGCCGCCGCAACTCGACGCAGAACTACATGTTCCAGCAGTTCGACCTGACGCCGAGCGTCACCACCACGACCGTTGCGAACGTCTTTGACCCGCTGCGGACCAACTACTATGGTCGCACGCAGACGGCGGGGCAGTTCATCGACTTCTACCAGCGCGGCGTGCTGATGGGCGGCGCTACGGCCCCGGTGGACATGAACACCTACGCAAACGAGCAATGGCTTAAGGATCGCCTCGGGTCGGCGATCATGGAGCTTTTGCTTTCGCTCGCCAAGGTGTCGGCCAACGCAACGGGCCGGTCGCAGCTCCTTACGGTGATCCAGGGCGGCGTGTCCGATGCTCTGTTCAATGGCACGATTTCCGTGGGCAAGCCTCTGAATACCACGCAAAAGCTCTACATCGATCAGTTGACCGGAGATCCGCTGGCGTGGACCCAGGTGCAGAGCATCGGCTATTGGCTCGACTGCGTGCTTCAGTCCTACGTCACCACCGACAGCCGCACCGAGTGGAAGGCCGTCTACACGCTCGTCTATGCCAAGGACGATGTGATCCGCAAAGTCGAAGGCACTCACGCCCTGATCTAAGGAGAAAGCCGACATGGCTGATATTTCTGGTTTCGGTCTTCAGGTCACGGTCAAAGGCAGCGTGACCTTCCCCTCGGGGTTCGTGTTGTCGCAGTTCGCCGACGACGCGGACCCGTTCGATTTCCCGTCCGTTCAGGTTGCCGATAAGGCGATGGGGCTGAATGGCGACCTCATCACTTGGTCGAAGGCCAACCCGTTGCTCGTCACCCTCAACATGGTGCCGAACTCGGACGACGATAAGAACCTAGCGGCGCTGCTCGAGGCCAATCGCGTCGGCAAGGGCAAGACCTCCGCCCGCGACGTGATTACGATCAACGTGATCTATCCTTCCGGCCAGACCATCACCTTGACCGAGGGCAAGATCACCGATGGCATGCCGGGCCTCGGTGTCGCCAGCGCGGGCCGGATCAAGACGCGGGCCTATGCGTTCGCCTTTGAGAACATCGTGAAAACGGGGGCGTAATGGCTGACCTTCTCGAACCGAAAGAAGTCGAGTTCACCACGCAGGGCGGGGAGGTGAAAACCTTCCTGCTTTCCAAATTCCCAGCGATTGCCGGGCGTGAGATCGTCGCGAAGTACCCGCTGTCTGCTATGCCCAAGCTTGGCGATTACGCGGTCAACGAAGAAACCATGCTCAAGCTTATGGCCTTCGTCGCCGTCTCCCTTCCGACCGGGCCGCTCCGTCTCTCGACCCGCGCGCTCGTGGATAACCACGTCCCTGATTGGGAGACGTTGGCGCGTCTGGAAGTCGGAATGATGGAGTACAATTGCTCTTTTTTCGGCAACGGGCGGGCCTCGACTTTCTTCGAGGCTATCGGCCAGAAGGCCCAAGCGTTGATTTCCAAAACATTGATGGACTTATCGGGGCAATTGTCGCCGAAGGCCGCGCGACGCTCCAAGAGCTAAGGACCGTCTACACGCTTGAGGATGCGTTCTTGCTGTGGGAGTCCATCGCAGTCCCGAGGTATAACGAATACCTCGCCACCAAAGCCGCGCAGGAAAAGAGCAAACGATGAGCATTCTGGATACGTTTGTGATCATGTTCGATTCCGACGCCTCCAAGGTGAAGGAGGGCGCGGACAAGGCCAAGAAATCCACAAAGGACTTGGAGAAGGAACTCTCGGCATCCGACAAGATGGCGGGCAAGGTCGGATCGTCCTTTCTCGGCATGGCAAAGAGCGCTGCGGGTGCGCTGGCCGGCATCGTGGCTGTGGGCAGCATCTTCGGGTCTATGGGGTCTTGGATGGACGAAGCCGACCGTGCGGGCAAGGTCGCCGACAGCATCGGCGCTGGCGTTCAGGACGTGGTTGCGTGGGGACATGCGGCCAAGCTCTCGGGCGGGTCCATTGAGGGCTTGCAAGGCTCGCTCAAGGCGTTGAACGTCGGCATCACCGAGGTGGCCACTACGGGCACGGGCGGCATGTTGCCGTATCTGAACCGCTTGGGCATCGGCATCCGGAAGGCGGACGGGGCCGTTAAAAGCTCCATCGACCTTTTGCCCGAACTCGCCAAATCGTTTGAGAAATTGAGCAAGACGGAAAGCGCGGGCCTCGGCGCGAAGATGGGCCTGGACGAGGGCACCGTCATGCTCTTGCAGCAGGGCGGGAAGGCGGTCGATGAGTTGGTCGCACGCCAGAAGCGCCTAAGCTCGATCACGAAAGAGGCGGCTGCGGCTTCGGCGGCGTTCCATGACGCTCTCGATGATTCGGTTATGTCCGGAAAGGCCATGATCGGCAGCATCGGAATGTTCTTCCTTCCCGCGCTGACGGGCCTGTTTAACGGCCTCGCCAATCTGGGGATATTCGTCCGGGAGCATAAAACGGTTGTGTCGTCGTTCCTGCTGGCAATCGTCGGAATCCTCGGGGCGATGTACATTCCCGCCATGCTGTCGGCGGCGGCGGCGACCATCGTTGCGTTCGCCCCGTTCATCCTTCTGGGCGCGGCCATCGGCGCATTGAGCGCGGCCTTCGCTTTGCTGTTCGAGGATATCGAAGCCTTTATGAACGGCTCGAACTCGATGATTGGCGAAGTGTCGAAGAAGTGGCCCATTGTCGGCGAGATCGTCAAGGGGTGGGTGCATTGGCTGACGACGCTCAAGGATATTGCCGTTGCCGTGTTTGGGCTTCTCGTGGACCTGATTATGGAGCCGACGAAAGCTTGGGACAATTTCACGGCGGCGATTGTCAAGTCAATGGCCCCGATCCGGGGCGCTCTGGACCTTGTGTCTAAGGCCGTTGACAAAACCAAATCGTTCTTCGGGTTTGGACCGGATGAGGAAGAAAGCGACGACAACGTAACCATGCGCGAGACGAAGAAGGCCATCGAGATCGGGCAGGCGAGCATTGCTATGGCGTCAAGCACGCCCATTGCCTCGCAGACCTCGAACAGCATCATCAACGGCGGGCGCGCGGGCAACACGAACTCGGTGAAGATCGACAATGTGACGGTGCAGACGCAGGCGACGGACGCGAACGGGATTGCCCGAGATATCGGGTCGAACCTGGAATCGCAGATGCGTCAAGCCGCGAGCAACTTTGACGACGGGGTGGCCTACTGATGGCATTAACCGACACCAAAGTTCCGAACGCCTCCGCCGACGTTGTGGCCGTCTTCCGGCAGGACACCTATGCGCAGGTGTTCGAGAAGGCCCGCCCGGTCAAGGCGACGATCCGCGAGACCTCCAAGGTGATGGAGCATCCCGTGGAAAATGGGACCGTGATCACCGACCATCGTATCGTCAACCCGGTTGAGATTGACCTTTCGGTTGTCATCGCGGCGGAGGATTACCGCGACGTTTACCAAGCCGTTCGGCAGCTTTTCACCGATGCTACGTTCCTAGTCGTCCAGACGCGGACGGCGACGTATGATCGTCTGATCATCTCCGCCATGCCGCACGAGGAAGACCCGGCGATGTTCGATGCCGTCGGGATCGCCATCGGCATGAAAGAGGTTATCGTCGTCTCGGCGCAGTACGGTCAGTTGTCGGCGGGGCAGGTCAAGAACGCATCCAACGCCTCGACCGTGAAGACCGGGCAGCAGCAGGGCACGGAAACGAACGACACCTCAGGGTCGTTACTTTACAAGGCTTTCAAATGATCGCGATCCCACTCGCAGCAATTCCGAACCAGTCGTTTACCATCACCCTCGACGGGGTGCGTTATGGGATCACGATTAAGGAGGCGCTCGGCATCATGGTCTCGAGCATCGAGCGCGATGGTGTCTCGATCACCCGGGCGCAGAAGTGCGCAGCCGGGACACCATTGTTGCCGTACAACCACCAGATGGACGGGAATTTCATCTTCGTGACGGTCAACGGCGAAGACCCGTTCTACACCGAGTTTTCGTCTACCCAGTCGCTCGTGTACCTGTCTCAAGCCGAGATTGACGCGCTATGAATGAGATCGACCCGCGCATCGTGAAACTTGGCATTGAGGTGTCTGGCGTCCTCAAGGTCTACGAGGGCCTTTGGATCAGCGCGACCGGAATGAAGTTCTCGAACTCGAACCAAGGCCAGTGCGATATCAAGATCGCCAACCTGAGCAACGACACGCGCGAGCGCATCCTGACCGAGGTTTCGCCGTTCAACCTGAACAAGACGCCGAAGCGGGTGATTCTCTACGCGGGTCGGGTCAGCACGGGCGCGACGGAAATCTTTCGAGGAGACATCATCACCGCGTCGCCGAGCCAGCCCCCGGATATTACGATCACCATCAAGGCACTTACGGGTGCGGCCTCGAACGGCGATATCGTCGTTCGCAGTGCCCCGCCGCAGCAGGGGCTTAGGGCGCTTGCCGAGGGCGTCGCGGCGGACCTTGGGGCAACGCTTGAGTTCCAGGCGGAAGATAAGCAGATCGCCAATTACTCGTTCACTGGTGGCGCGTTCAAACAGGTCGAGAAGCTGGGCGATACCGGAGAGGTGGACGCCTTCCTTGACGGCAACAAGCTTGTCGTTAAGCCGCGAGACGCCATGCTATCGGGACGTGCCCGCATCCTCGACAAAAGCTCCGGCATGGTGGGCATACCCGAAATCACCGCGCAGGGCGTGAAAGTGAAGTTCCTCCTTGACAACGAGACGGTCATTGGCGGTGGCCTGATCATCAAAAGCGACTTGAACCCCGCCGCGTCTGGCTCATATGCGATTTATCAGCTATCATTCGAGATTGCGAGCCGGGACACGCCGTTCTATTGGGTCGCGTGCGGGAGGCGTCTTTGACTGAGATCGCAAAACCGAGTAGAGATCCGGCGAATGACGACACCCTTCTTGGCGTCGTCAAGACGGTCTTGCGCAAGTTCCTGATGGGCATAGACGACATGCTTCCCGCAAAGGCGGGCGCATTCAGTCGCGCGCAGAACCGCGTTACAGCGCTTCCTCAGGTCCAGGCCATCAGCACAGAGGGGCAGCGCGTCTCGCGCGCGCAGGTGGCCTCCGCGCCGGTTTACCAGATCGGCGGCGGCGGGTTCGTCCTGAACTTCAACATCCGCCCCGGCGATCAAGGCTACATCAAGGCGTGCGACCGGGACACGAGCCTATTCAACCAGACGCACGCCGAGACAAGTCCGAACACCAAGCGCCTGCACAGCTTTGAGGATGGCGTTTTCTTCCCGAACGTTGATGACGGGTTCACTATTGCCGATGAGGACGCGGCGAACGCAGTGCTTCAGAGCTTGGATGGCTCCGTGAGAATCGCGCTCTGGCCGGATCGCGTCAAAGTGACGGCCCCCTTGGTCGTGTGCGACACGCCCTTGGTGCACGCGACGCAGGATGTCCAGGTTGATGGAAACCTAACCGTCACCGGGGAAATCACCGGAAGCGGCATCGTCTACTCGACGCACGTACATGATGGCGTCGAGCCTGGAAGCGGCAACACGGGGACACCCATCTGATGCGCGTCATCTCGGTTGATGCAAACAACGACATCTATCGCGCCGCCGATGGGAACCTAGCCATCGCGACAGGCCTAACCGCCGTACTTCAGGCGTGCGCGCAGGCCGTCAAAGTCATGACGCTTGAAATGGTCCTCAGCTATGATCAAGGAATGCCGAACTTTCAAGCCGTGTGGTCTGGCAAGCCGAACGTGGCCCAGTTCGAGGCGGCGGCGCGGTCCAGGCTGTTGGCCGTGCCGAACGTCCTAGAGGTTACGGAATTCACCGCCGTGGTGTCGGGTGGCGTCCTGCGCTACTCCGCGTCGATCAAAAGCATTTACGGGGAGTCTGTGCTAAATGGCTGACACCTACACCTATCTGACGCAGACCGGCGTAATCGTCGCGGACACGTCCGAAATTCTCACCGAAGTGCAGAACGAATTCATCAACGCGCTCGGGGCGGATCTAGACGTTGACCCGGAGACGCCCCAGGGCGTTTTGATCGCGGCGGAAACCTTGGCGCGCGATTCCGTGATCCGGAACAACGCGGCCCTCGCCAACCAGATCAACCCGAACATCGCGGGCGGCGTGTTCCTCGACGCGATTTGCGCCCTCACTGCGTTGCAGCGTGACGCGGCGACGTATTCGGTTGTGTCTGGCGTTACGGTCACGGGCGTGGCGGGGACGGTCATCCCGGCAGGCTCCCGCGCAAAGACGGCGGCGGGGGACGAGTTCCAGACGGTTTCCTCGGTAACGATTCCGGCCGGCGGAACCGGCACCGCGAATTTTCAGGCCGTGGAGCTTGGTGCTGTCCCTTGTACGGTTGGCTCATTGACCCAGATCGTTACCGACGTTCTGGGATGGGAAACCGTCACCAACCCGACCGCCGCAACGATTGGCGTTGACGAGCAATCCGACGTGTCGCTTCGTGGCGTGCGCCGGAACACCCTGGCGAAGCAAGGCTCTGCCGTCGCAGGCGCGATCACATCCGCGCTATACGCGACTGACGGCGTGACGAGCTTGCAGTTCCGGGAGAACATCGAAAATACCACCGAAGTGATTGATGGGATTACGATGGTCCCGCACAGCGTCTACGCCTGCGTTGCGGGGGGAACGGACGCACTTGTTGCGGCGGCCCTGCTCGACAACAAGTCTTCCGGATCGGCGTGGAACGGTGCGCAAGAGATCCCCGTTGTTGATGCGTATTCCGGGCAGACCTACACCGTAAAGTTTGACCGGCCTACCGACGTTCCGATCCTTTGCCGAGTGACGGTTAAGGCCGGAACCGGCCTGAGCAACCCGACCGAGATTGTCACAGACGCAATTCTCGCGTGGGAAACGCTCGCAGACGACGGCCTTCCGGGCCTTCGGGTCGGCGGAAATGTCTCCCCGTTCGAGATTGCGGGCGCGATCAACGCAGCGTCGCCGTCGCTCTACGTCCAGAAGGTCGAGCTTTCGCTTGTGTCCCCGCTGTCGTACTCGGTTGCCGAAATCGTGATCGCGACTGATTCCCTCGCGTCGCTGACCGAATCCAGCATCTCCGTGGTGCTGGCATGAGCAGGGTACAGCAGTTCGACTTCTCGGCTGATCTGCTACAGGCTCTGCTTTGGCAGTACAACGACGCCGAACGGCTTCAGGCGATCTTGCAGAGCAAGCAAGACTGGTACAACGCAAATCAGGAGCAATTCTGGTCGGATTGGGTGGTTGACGTATTCGACCTGCGAACCGCAAACGACTTCGGCCTATCGGTTTGGTCCGTCATCCTTGAGCAGCCCCTTACGGCAACCGTTGAGCCAAGCCCGGCGACGCAACCCGCGTGGGGGTTCGGTGAATTCCATAAGAACTTCGGTCGCGGAAATTTCATCCGGAGCGGCACCTCGCCGCGCACCATGACGCGGGAGCAGAGCCGGATACTGTTGCAATTGCGGTATGCCCAGCTTGTGAGCCGGGGCACGGTCCCGGAAATCAACGCCATCTTGAAGCGCCTGTTCGGCGACCTGGGCTTGTCGTATGTCCTAGACGGGCATGACATGACGATGGTCTACGTCTTCCGGTTTGTCCCTCCGAGCGCACTTTTCGATGTTCTCGACAGTTTCGATATTCTACCGCGCCCCGCTGGTGTAAGATTGCGCAAGGTTATTGCGCTCGACACGTCAACGTGGGGGTTTGGCCTATACCACCGCAACTTTGATCGCGGGAACTTTTCGGAGTAACCAACGTGGTTAAACTTTTCCTTACGCCCTTTGCGAATTCCGGCGACAAGACCGAGATCCCCGCAACGATCCAGGTTGATGGGTCGGTCAGTTATCCGGAAGGATGGGGGGCTGACTACAGCAAAGACCCGACGAGCGACCCCCTGGCGAAGAATATTCCCAGGAACGAGACGAACCAGCTTTATTTCGATATTACCGAAGCCATAAAGGCGTACCAGACCGAGGGCGTCCCCCCGTTCATCACGAGCGCAGAGAACGGCGGCTCCCCGTATTCGTATGGCGCGGGCGCGATGGTTCGCTATGACGACGGCGGGGGCTTCCTTGCCTACGTCTCCCTTGTGGATGCCAACGTTGACCTTCCGACGGTCGCGGCCTCATGGGTTCCCGTCGGGTCAAGCTCTGGTGGCGGAGGGGTTTCCGGGTCGTCTAGCGGCCTCGTGATCTCGACCACTGGCACGAGCGCGCCGGTTAGCGTCTCCGCTGATGAGGTTGTTCTTTCGTCCGACGACGTATCCCAGGTCTTCAGTGCCATTTCTGTTACCGCGTCTCTCGATGTAGCGGGCGCTGGTGGCCTCGATACGGGCGCGTCCACGGTGTCTACGTGGTATGCGGTTTGGTTGATCGCAAAGGATGACGGGACCGTTTCCGGCTTGCTGTCGCTTTCCGAAACGTCACCGACTATGCCGGTTGACTACACGTTCAAGGCGCGCGTCGGGTGGGTCCGGTCTGACGCCACGGCAAATAAATATCCGCTGCGTATTTTGCAGTGTGGGCGGCGCGTTTCATACGCCACTGCGGCGGGGTCGAACACGACAAACCTACCAATCGCCGCCTCTGGCGTCCAGGGGTCCACGACAACGCCGACGTGGATCTCTGTTGGAATTGATAATTTCGTTCCCCCTTCGGCGAGAACGATTGGCACAATCGCCGGAACGGGTGGCAATGGAAATATCTCCATGGTCGCCCCGAACTCCGGATATGGGACGTATACGTCAACGACAAACCCGCCTCGGTTGTCGTACTTCGGGCACGGGGAATACTGGTTCAACCTGGAAAGCCGAAATATTTTTGTGGCGATGGGGACTTCTGCGTGCAGAATGCTGATTTCCGGATGGGAGGAATAAATGGGAGGGTATGCAGTACGAGCCGACGGGCTGGGGTGGCGGTCAGTTTCCGGCGTAACCGACATCGAAGCCGGAGAGATATTTTCCGATACAGAGCCGACCCCAGGAGATTCGCCGCCTTCCCCCGATTGCGTTCTTCATCTCGAAGGCGAATCGGGGTGGTGTTGGTGCCGTGGCGTCTCTGCGACGCTTAGCGCGCTCATCGCGGAGAAAGACCGCATCATCTCCCTGGGCATGCCATGGGAAGGCCACACATACCAAATTGAGGAAAAGTACCTCGGCAACCTCCAATGGTTCCTGAGCGCCCTATCCTCAGGCATCACAAACCCTCACAAGGGGTTCCTCCGCGACATTGACAACGTTAACGTGCCTGTCGATGATGCGGGAATTAAGGATATTGCGCTCGCGGCATCGGGGTATTACCGTGCCATTCTGATGGCGTGGGCCGCGCACAAGGACGCGCTTGCGGTTCTCGTCGCTGCGGCACGAGCGGCCCACGAGGGCGACGATGTAGCGGCGGGGCATGCTGCAAACGAGGCCGCAGAGGCCTACGACGTTACCACGGGCTGGCCGGTTTTCAGCCTCGAAGACAAGTTCTAAGTTTCATTTTCAACACAAGAAAGGGACCAATCATGGCTGACGAAAAGAAGGGCACGGGGAAAGACGGCGGCGGCATTCCGAGCCACAACCCGCCGATGAATCGCCCGAAGTGATTCTCTCCGGCGTCGTCTTTGCGATGCTGGCTTTAACGCGGTGCCACTACCTCATTGAGGATAGCGGCACCGCGTGGTTGTTTGGGTGGTATGCCAAGGACGCCTGCATTACCGCCCTTGTCGCTTATGCCGCAGCGGTGACGCCGATCACCAAGCCTGCGACGAAATCGGCCTTGGTTCTCGCGTTCATTTGGGAGGCGTGCGACGTCGCCCTAGAGGTGTCCGGCCTGTCGTTGGCGGATGGGGCGTACATCTTCGCCACGCCCGCCGTGGTGTTCCTCGCGTGGATTGCCAAGCAATATCTCATACGCCCCGTGACGTCGGACCCGCTCACCACCGGCCGATATATGTACGCCCTGGCTCCGATCCTCGGGATAACCGGCGTCCTCAATGAGGCGCGCCCCAATGTCTTCGCGCAATACGCTGGCCGCGTCATCGTCGCGGGTGATTTCGTCTACTGCCTCCACCGTCGAAAATTCGTCCGCCTCCCCCGCGAGCGCGTGAGCCTGGACGGATATTCCCTAATTGACACTGGCGAGGCGTTAAACGAAAAGACAACCACATCGCTAGATGGTAGAATCGGCGAAACCGGGGTGGTCCTGTTCAACGATTGCGCCACGCTTAGGACCGCCGAGGACTTGAATACGATCCTGTTCCGGCGATATATGAGGAAAGCCGCGAGATGCCTAACCGGACTCTTTGGGCGCAAATAGACTCCGTTGAGATTCTCGCGTTCCTTTCCGCGATCTTCGGGGTGGCTATGGGGCGATTTGTGTACTGGATTGACCGACGGCAGAGGCCCCCGACACTGCGGGAGCTTCTCTACGAACCGTTCATGATTTGCGCAATGGGCATCGCTACGGCGGGCGTCCTGCAAATCTTCGGCATCACGTCGCCGCTTGCTGTTGGGGGAGTGAGTGCGATCTCCGGCGTATATGGGCCGAGGGTCTTTGACATCATGGTTGGCGCTACAGCGTCGCGCTTGGGCCTTCGCGAGGACATTTGCAAAATCCAGCCGAGGGATGACACTAAAAATGATCCGAGTTGATGACCTCGTTTCGGACATCCTCCGGCGTGAGGGAGGCTTCACCGCAGACCCCGCAGACGCGGCCCACTACGGCGCGGCACGCAACAAGCCGGGGGTGCGTTGGGACTGCTCCTGTACCAACATGGGGGTTACTCAAGCGACGCTCTCGGATTGGCTCGGGCGGCAAGCGAGCGTCGAGGAGGTCCGCACGATGGACGAGGCGACCGCGCGCCACATCTACGCGACGCGATACTTCACCGGCCCTCGCTTTGACGCGCTCCCCGCCCGGATACAAGCCCAGGCGTTTGACATCGGCGTGAACTCAGGCCCGCGAACGGCGGTTCGCCTTCTGCAATCCGTGGTCAACCAAGCCGGGTTTGGCCCTATTGACGTTGACGGCGTTCTTGGCCCCCAGACGCTCGCCCGGATACATGCCGCAGAAGCGGAGATGGGGGTGGCCCTCTCGAATGCTCTGGTTGACGAACGGCGAAACTTCTACGCCCGCCTGATCCAGGCCCGCCCGACGAACGCGAAATTCGAGCGCGGGTGGATGGCTAGGGCCGAAGAATTCCGAGAGGTCGGATAATGGGCGCTCTGTCTTCAATCATCGGCCTGGGTGGCGTTGTCGATAGCATTCTTGGGCGGTTCGTCGCCAACAAGGACAAGGCCGAAGCCAACGCCCATGACGAACAAGTTGCATTGAGAGAAAGCGTGGCGGGGGAGTTCGCCAAGGCATCGTCTACGTGGTGGGATAGCCTTGTTGATGGCCTAAACCGGCTTGTGCGCCCTCTTTTCACTTTCGGCACCATCGGTCTGTTCTGGTGGTGCGTAGTTGATCCTGTTGAATTCTCGGTGAGTATGCAGGCGTTGTCGTTGGTCCCGGAGGCACTGTGGGTAATCCTGGGGACCGTCGTCGCCTTCTGGTTTGGGACCCGAACGCTTGAGGTAAAGGCTAAGGCAAGGACCGCTTCCGAGGTCCGCGCCGTCGTTGATGGGATGAAGGAACTACGCGCGGTCCCAGACGATGAAGCTAAACGAGATGAGGAATTCCAAGAGGCAATGAATTCTACAGAGCCTTTACCGAATTCCGCCATATTGGAATGGAAACGCCGCCGAAAGGGACTCGAATGAACACCATCACCTTCTTTCTGGCAGGGGCTATCGTCCGCTTCATCGACGGAAGCGACGGCTACGTGGGCAAGCTTAAGATCCCCAACGGCGTCCGCGTTGTGTCGCTTCTGGGGCTATGTCTCGGGGCTTGGTCTGTCGTGCTCTGGCCGAACCCAACTTGCGCATGGGCGGGCACGTGGTGTGCCCTGGCGTTGATCGTAGGCCAGACGGATTGGAAGGACTGGCTTTGGCAGCCGATGCGCTTTGGCTTGTTCGGCTTTGCGGCGGTGTTCCCGCTCGGGCAGGGCTGGTGGCCGGTCCCGCTGGCGATGGCGCTTTCGGGACTGAGTTATCCGGCGTTGTTCGCCCTCAATGACCGCGTGCGCCTGCCGACGTGGGGAAAGATCGACGGGCCAGAAGCATACGCTCGGATGATAGCGGGCGGCGTTTGTGTCGCCGCTCCGCTGTTTGTTGGCTAGGCCTCCTTCGGCGGTTCGGGTAGCGGCATCCAGTGGGTCGGTAGCCCGCCACCGATTCCGAACATCTCGTCTCTCACCGGGTCGATTGGGTATGTTCCCGCCTGCCAGTTCTTCCAGGGCTTATACCACCGAGCCTTCTTTATGCAGTTGAACGGAAATCCGAGGAAGATCAGGACTTCGCGCCCGTCCTTCGGCGCTGTCTCAATAGGTTGCCATTCCATCGTCACCCCTCCTTCGCGAACGGAGATGCTGCCAGCATGGAGGCCCAATCACCAGCCGGGCTGAAATCGTGATCCGTTTCCCATGCGGCGCACATCGCCTCGGTCGGCTCCACCGGCACGATGCGGAGGCCGATACCGCCCAGCAGGACTCGGAACACGGCCCCATCTCCCTCGTAGAGCCGGGCGAACCACGCATCGAATTGTTCAGGCGTCATGGCTTGGCCCTCTTGCGTAGCCGTTCGGTCATTTCAACAATCTTTGCTCGACGGTACGGGCTCATGAAGAACGGGCCAAGGCGGAACAACCCCGCTTTGTATCCGACTTCGATCTCGCTCCCGTGTGCCTCGCGATACGCGGCCTTGTAGTCGGCGACCACCTTCTCGATTTCCGGCGTCATATCCCCTCCTTGTGCGGTCATTCGGCGGCGTCCTTGCTGGCGAGCGCGTCGATGTAGCGCGCGTTGTATGACTTGATCGCCTGCCGGATACTGCCCTCGCCCGGTCCAAGGTAGTCGCACGCCACGCACTCGACGTGCTTCCACCCATAATCGTAGGTGTAAATGGTCAGGTTCTCGGTACTGCCGCACTTCGGGCACGGCTTCATTTTGGGGTTCGTCACCGCCCGTCTCCCTGCGCTGCGGCGCGCACGGCGTCCAGGTTGTAGGCGTCAACGAAACGCCCCGCCCGCGTGCCGTCGAGACTGGCAAGGTCCACGCTGATCTCAGCCAGCGCCTCCGCGACGTAGGCAAGCCGCCCGTCTTCCGCGCGGATGAGCGCGGCGAGAGCGTCAATTACGCCCGCGTTGTACGACGCCATGTTGATCTTTTCGGCCATCCCCTCAGCCCTCCCCTTCGCCAGCGCGGTCCACTTCCGCGCGGATACAGTCTTGCTGCCACTTCGGCATGGCCGCGTGTTCGGCCTTTGCCTGTGCGACCTGCTTGCCTATCCAATCTCCGGCTGCGGCCTGCGACGCGTGAGCCGTCGCGCAGTCGTTGTCTGCCTTGCGCGCTTCGGCCCATCGCTCTCGCATCGCACGGCCCATGTCGGTGAGTTCCCTGCGTGAGTAGCACGGCTCCCACATGCAGCAGAGGGCAAGTGTTTCAGCCTCGGAGAGAACTTTTCGCAGGATGGAAATCCGGCTCACTGCGACGAAATCCACAGCCTGCGACGGCGCGGCAGTCGTCAAGGATTCCTTGACCGCTCCAACCTGTAAGGAATCGTTACAAGTTGCGGGCGGGGCAACCGTCAAAGGATCGTTGACAGTTGCGACGTCCGGGATTTTCTTCTTCGCCCATTCGATCATCTTGAACGCGTGTTCGCGTGCCATGTTGACGATATCCGCCGACGCGCCAATTCGTTCGGCGAACTCCGCCCAGGCAAGAACGGTCTGTGCGCCAACTACATCTTGGGCGCGGATGAGGAAAACCGGCTCGTCGGCGGGGATCAGCCCGGCAGGGTCTTGGATGCGGTTGTAGTCTTCGCGGGCGTGAAGCATCATTCACCTTCCTTGCTGTTCGGGGCGGGCGCGGCGGAGAGGGCGGCGTAGTTTTGGATCGCCGCCATGATTTCCTTCGTCGTGTCCCACGGGACGTAAACCTGATGCTGGATTTCCTGCGGCTCGCCGTCTTCATCCTCGACATTCAGGGTAATGCTGAATTTGAACTCGCCGATGTAGGACGCCTTCGTGTCGCCATCCGGAGTGAGCGCCCCTTCCAGCGCGGCGACGCGGGCCTTGAGGCGGGTGCTCTCCATAAGGAGGCTGTCGGGGCCTCCTTCATTCAGCACGAAGTCCAGGGATTCGGCGTCGAGTTCAGCCTTGTCAAGCGCCGCGCGCATCCGGCGGACCTGCTCAGCAAGCGACACGTCTCCGCCGTCCGGAGGGTCCATAAAGCGCACCGTCCCGATTGCGGCGGAAATGTCAGTAAGCTCCGCCTTCGCCTTCTCGGCGCGCTCGGTGGCGGCGTCTCGCTCGGCGGCGAGGGCTTCAATGAAGCGCGACAACAGCCCATAGTCAGGGTCGTATTTGTAGAGCGCAGGAGAACCACGCTCCGAAAACCTGATCATCTCGGACCAGTACTTTACCGCCTCTTTGCTAGTGTCGGTCATGTCAGGCTCCCAGCTTGAGGCGCAGCGCATCGACGAAGTCGGCCCCGAGCGCGCGGCACACCTCGACGTCGAGCGCGTCCCAGGCGGCGTCCAGGTCCGCGACGGCCTTGCAGGCCTCGAGAGTGGCGCGGGCGGTGGCGAGGGGGTCGGTGCCTTGCTCCGCATCATCGACGAGTTCCAGCAGTTCGGCGCGGTGGGCGGCGATGATGGCGCGGGAAGGCACATCCAGGGTTTCGCGGTAGCTGTTGAGTGCCGCCTTGCCCTTGCTCGCCGCAACACGAGCCGCGCGCATGATCTCCGCTTCGTCGGGTTGGTGCTGCGGCTTGGGCGCGGCCAGCGGCTTGACGACGAACGGCGCGCGCTTCCCCTTCGTCGCGGTGAGGGCGAGAACCATATCGCGGTCGATGTGGGAAAGGTGGCTGATCCGGATGCCGCCCACCTCCATGCCGCCCCACTTCACCTTGGGGTCGCAATAGAGCGTCGCAGACCGGCCGACATACGCCTTGGCATCCGGACCCCACGCGGCGACGAGGACGCGGCACATGCTCTTGCAGGGTTTCCAGGGCTTGCCGTTGTCGCCGTCGTAGCTGATCGAAACCGGCTGTTCGGTGCCGGGCCGAATGCCGACCTCCCGGATCGTGATGGTGACGGGCCCGGCCAGCAGGTCGTCGGCGTTCATCTGGTCGCTCCGCGGCTCTATAACCTTGCGCATGTCGTTCATGGCTTTGTTCCTCTATGTGAGTATGCAAACTCGCCAAAATATTCAGTTTCTGCTTTTTCGTAAGCGAGGCCGGCGTCTGCCTCAGAATAGAAGCGTCCTAGATATTTTATCTTTCCATTAAGTCTGATCCCAGCCCTCCACCGCTTTAGGCCGCTCTGATTCCGATCAAGCCAAACCCCTTTGTATGTTGATGTACCTCCTCGTTTTCCGCGTCTATTCATCAAGTTCTGTTGTTGTGTTGCAATCCTGAGGTTGTGGCGCTGGTTGTTCAGTCTGTTCCCGTCGATATGATCTGTAACAAGGCCATCTGGCGTGTTGCAGATCAGGCGATGCATCAGGACAAGCCTGCCTTTGTCACGCCGCATTGCGTAAAATCCGTAATCGGTTTTCTGGGCGGTCCACTTCCGCCGAGACAGCCAGTCGAAATCAGCGTCATCGACCACTGCGCTTTGCCCCTGGGAGAGATGGATAAGCCTAGACATGCATCTCCACTTCAATGCGCCGCTCCGTCGGGATGAAGCGCGGGTTCTTGATGGCGGTCTGGTAGGCCGCAAGTTTCTCGGCCAGGCGCGCCTCGAATGCCGTTGCGGCTTCGATGATCGCGGCCTGGATCGTCTCGTCGGGGAAGGCGCGCACAACGGCCATGGGCAGGCCGCCGGAGTAGGAAACGAAGTCGCACCATTCGCGCCCGGAAACGAGAAGCCCGGTCTGGATCTGGATCGTGTGTTCGTCTGGAATCGCGCCGTCGATGATGGTGCAGACCTGGAATTTCTGCCGGCGCGACTTGATCTCGATCAGGCCATCGTCGCCGACCAGGCCGTCGGGGGAATAGCCGAGCGTGAAGCCCCATTCGTCGTTGGTGACGAACCCGACCTGATCGACCTCGGCGAAGTGCTTCGAGTAGATGTCTCGGGCTTCGGCCTCGTCGTCCTGGCCGCGCAGCATGTCGTCGCTGATGTAGCTCGGCTCGACATAGCCACTGACACGCTGGGCCAGAAGCTCGTAGAGATGCGACCGCGACTTGTCGTTGGCCGCAATCTTGAGCGTCGGGGTCAGAATGAGGCTCATGTTCGACGCAGTGAGAATTCCGCGCCGAAGTTCAAGCCACTCGTCGGACCCCTGGTAAATTTCGTGGTGGTATGTGATATGGTCGGTCATTATTCGGTCTCCCTTCATTGAGCATAATTTCACGGTTTGTTTATCCAGTCAACAAAGAAACAGCCGCGCGGCTTGGGTAACTTAGCCGCGCGGCTAAACATTATGTGTTGAGGTCCGGCCCGCTACAGGCAGCGTTCCTACATCAGTAGGAAATGAAAGCGTAGGGCACATCACCCTTCGCAATGGCGATCACCGCCGTCTTAGCCGCCGCCTCTGACAGCCCGGCGAGGACAAGCGCGCTCATCACCGCGTTGTGGATCTTCGCGCGGTGGGCTTTGTTCGCTTCGCGCGCGCGGGTGGCGTCGGCTTCAACGCTCATTTCGCGCTCCTGGCTTGCTGTTCGAGACGGTCGGCGTATGCGGCATGGCTGTCCGCGCCTTCGGTGTCACCGATTGCGCGCATGGCCTCGGCGAGTTCGCGCACGCCCTTAGCGGCAAGCCTGTATCCCTCCGCCGTCTTCTGGCCGGTCCAGGTATTAGCCATTGCGCTTCGCCTTCATGGTGCGAACCTTGATGGCCACCGGGCCGTCCTGCTCGTAGTGAAACGCATAGTGCGCCGCCTCTTGGAGTACCCGCGCCACGCTTTCACCCTCGACCCCGGCGATCTTCTGCCCGTCCTGGATGATGTCGATACGGATGCGGTCAGCCATTGGCTTCCTCCTGTGCGATGAGGCCCCCGACAATGGCGCGGCAGAGCGCGAGCGCGGGCTGGCCGGGCGGGCGCTGGTCAATGTCGCAGCCCGGGTACACGTCGAAGAAGCCGCGCATGGCGTCGTCTCCAAACACGCGCTGGAGTTCCGCGCCGTAGATCGGGTGGTTGAAGTCCGGTTCCACGGAGGCGTCGTCGCTGACGGAGCATTGGGCGATGCGCCACATCCACCCCGGCAGGACGCGCGTACACAGCGCCACGGCGGCGTCGATGGATGCGGTAGCCGGGTCGATACGGATTCCTCCAAAACGGGCATGCCTCCATCCGGCCGGGGTTTTCTCGGCATCCGCGAAGCAATCCGGATAGAAGGCCAGTGCAATCCGCTCGTCGAGTTCATCGCTCGCCCCGGTCGCATTCGCCAGCCGGTCGCGGAGGTCGCGCAGGGTTGCAAGGTCAGCCATTGTTCGCCTCCATCATCTTGCGCCGCGCCGCCTCGTTGCGGTCGAGCGTGCGCCAGGCTTCGCGGTTCTGCTCCGCCCATGCCGGGCTGGTGTGCGTCAGAATCGGCGCGCGCGGCGTCATGTCGCGGGCGAATTCCGCCATGAGGGCGTCAGCGAGGGTCATTGCGACACCTCGTAGCCAGCGGCGCGGAGAGCCCGTTCAGCTTCTGCGCGGACGTGGAACAGGTCGCGCCTGCGGTCCGCATCCGTGTCGTCCGGGTGAGCCCTTGACCGGCGCACGATCTTTTGCAGCGCCCCGGCCATCTGGTCTTCACGGTCGGCAGCGCGACGGCAAATGTCGCCAGCGGTGTCGTTGAAGCCCTCGTCCAAATGCCCGGCAAGCACCCGCAGTTCGTCGGCCTTATTCATGGCTGGTCCTCCATGTCGTCGGTTTCGATGCAGCCGCACTGGACATTCGGGCACGACCACCCGCCGCCGTCGCGATCCTCGAAGCGGTCCATTTCCGCGCCGCACTCCATGCAGACGCGCTCCGGCTGCTCGGTGGCCTCCGGGCGAATGCGGGCGAGAAGGGCGGCGACGAGAGAGCCGGGCTCGGCCTGCTCTCGCGCAGTGATCTCGAACGTCGAGACGATGCCGGGGAGTTCGTCGAGAACCGCCATTGCGTCGTAGCCGAGGGCGTCGAGCTTCGTCATTGCGGTGAAGGCGGCGGCGATCAACTCGGCATTGGCGAACGTCTCATCCTCTCCGCGAATATTCGTTGGCCAGAGCATGGCGCAGATCGGGCAGGCAATAGCTTCATCGCCAGCCGGGATGACATACGCCTTCTCGCTGTGGACCTCGAACTCGCCCTTCGTGAACTCATTCATGGCTGGCCTCCCGAGCCTTGAGCATCGCGTCGGCATAGCTATATGCGTCATGCGCGTATCCGTCGGGGCCGCAATCTGCATCAGGCGAACCGGCGAGAAGCCCGGCAAGCGCCTGCCCTGCGAAGTTGTCCCGGAGTTCGTCGCGTTGGATAGCGTCGATCTGCGCGAGGATGTCGCCGATCTGTTCTTTGACGGGGAAATAATCTTCCTCATTGCCGCTGCACCAGATGAACGTTCCTCCCGCTTCGATGGCCGAGACGGCGGCAATCTTCCCGCACGCGATGAAGCAGGTGTACCCGTTGAGCAGTGTTGCCGAAATTGTACTGATCTTGCTCATCTCATTCCTCCCCGGTGGCGGCGCGGATAACGGCCCGAGCCATCTGCACGTGCGCGGCAAGCCCGCCCCAATTGCCCTGGCGCTCGGGGTGCATCGCCATCTCGTTGAGCAGGTCGTTCGCGCTGGCGGTGATCTGCTCCAGCATTGCGAGCGTCTCCGGCGCGGCGGCGACCAGCGCGGCAACCTTCCGGTCCCCGTAGACAAGCGCGATGTTCGCCCCATCCTCAGCGCCGATGTCGAAGTCCTTGCCGCCGTGCGTGGGGGCTACGTGCCAAGGCATGTGCTTCTCGGCCATCACAGGTGCACTCCCATCATGATTTCGGCGATCCGCCCGCCCGCGAGCACAACCCAAAGCGTCCCGTAGAACACAGCAGCCCCGGCGCAACTCGCAGCCCATCCGCGTATGGTGGTCGGCATGGGCGTTACTCCGCCGCCAGGGTGATGGGCCGATCCGCGACCGCGAAATACTCCCGCGCCGCCGCGTGCTGGCCGGTGGTGATGCCGGAGCCGGGGAAGTCGCCGTCCCGCAGGTCGCGCATCAGATCGTCCTCGATCTCGAGCACACGGATCCGGTCGGCGGTCGTCTTCTGCACAAGCAGTTGCTCGGCAGCGTCCATGACGGCGGGCCAAAGCAGGTCGCCGGATTCCAGCGTCACCAGATCCGAGCCGAAGTAGACGGCAACCTGGACGATCTCAGCTTCGCCGCACGGGCCGGGCTCGAACGTCGCCTCGCAGTCCAACTCGTCGTAGGCGTCACGCATCCCGGTGAGCTTGTAGA